>FLOH01000139.1_pt1 | contig 204256 bp, 204 predicted proteins | sample 756751 | NCBI WGS metagenome assembly FLOH01 (sample SAMEA4026879, study PRJEB14308) | marine metagenome | biome: coastal water; material: water | depth 74 m | reverse complement strand
CGTGTAATACTAATACGAACGATGATTTGAGAGATAAAATTTATATTCCTTTTACAGGATCGATTGATGAAAGTGCTTTAGGAGTAGATGGAAATGGACTTATTTCAAACATAGGTTCTTTTTTGGAGATATATCAATCATGGGAATATAACGGAGCTTCTCAAGCGGATTGTTGGGGGAATGATACATTTGATGAAGTCGATAAATGTGTGGGAAAAGAATTTGCGAATTTAGCGGAGTCCTACGCAAAGGTGATTGATAACGAAGCTTCTGGATACACCGCTAATACGAATAGCATCGCTGATGATGTACTCGTTATTTATCTTCAAGGGGGAACGAGCGTGCATGATAATATGACAATGAATCCGACTGGAGTGAGAGGAACAAATGGACTGGTAGCAGAACAGAACTCAACGGCAACGAAGAATAGAATTCCGGTGCCGACTTTCGCGAAAGTAGAATTTGTAAAATCAGTAAAAGCAGGAGAAACTTTTGCCGATGGAGATACGGTAACGATCTACTTTAACGATGATATGGATCAAACGAGTATTGCGAACACGACTGATTTGAATAATAAAGTCGTTCCAACAAAAATGTTTCCATGGACACAACGTTCTGCTGGATGGGGAACGGCAGGAAGTTTAGCGAGAGCATGGGGAAATCATGATGGTTCTACGTGTACTCTCGGAGCGAACGATGCGAACCCTGATTGTCTCAAGATTACACTGGGAGGATCTCCAACACTTGAGACAGGAGACGAAATTATGTTCCAAAATGGAGGCGTGACTTCTTTGGGAGGAATTCCTATTGGTTTTGGAGGTCGTATTGATACGACCGCGCCTACAGCTACAGCTACAAAAGCAACGGGATTTGTGTATGTGAATTTTAGTGAACCAGTTATCGATAATAATGGAGGGGATTGGTCTGATAATTTCAGTCTTAATGCGGGAAGTATCACTCTTGCAGAGGCGGTGTTTGATGGTGATTTGGGAGGAGGAATGAATATGGATCCTCAAAAATTCAAACTCACAGTGGATGATACGAGTTCCACCACGCAAGTGGATTTTACGGCGCTTATTGATGAAGGAGGGAATGTCGCGCCTGCCAATGCTGGGACGAGTACAGACGCAGTAGGTCCAAATATTGGAAAAATTATTCGAAATGATTGGGACGGCAATGGACAATTAAATGCGTGGGATGAGATTATTATTATCTTTGATAATGATGGAGATGCTAATAACGGTTATACGAGTGACGTGGATTACTCCACGATCACAAATATGAATACGGATTTTAGCGTTATGAGAAATGGGCAAGCGGTGACGAATCCTTTTGGTTCGGGAGCAAATTTGTGGGTAGATCAATGGGAAGAACATGCAGGAGAACTTCATGTCAATCTTGGACAAGGGGCTGATATTCAAGCGTCAGATACGATAGGACCCGTAGCAGATGCCGTAACGGATCAAGCGGGAAATGCAATGAATCCGGCGGTTTTGTACACGCTCACTTCGGTAAAAGGAGGAGAAATTACGAGTATTGTATTTACCAATACAGATAGTTCTACCGATGGTGGACAGGCAACAATCACGAATGGAGATACATTTGCAGTGAATTTTAATACTGCCATTGATCCATATAGTGTTGGAACGTATAGCGGTTCTACGGTCACGACTCTTGACTGGGGGTTACCACTAGAACACAACTTTGAAGCAAATTATGGGGGGAGTTACACATTCGTGCAAAAAATGTGGGGGAGTGCAACAGGGGCATGGAATGGGGCGTTTACACAACTCACTATTACTATGGCAGGAGGAGATTTTGCTCTGGGAGATTACGATTTAGTCCAAACTTATGGAGTCAGAACAGCAGATGGAGGAAGTATTCAGAAGCCAGGAGTGATAGATCTTTCGTCGCCCATTTTGGAAATAGTTGCTGGGAACAAGGCAGTTGCGGGCTCTGCTGATACATTTGATGCGGGAGATGAACTGACTTTTATTTTTTCCGAACCGATGAGGGATTCAACGGTTATTACGGGAAACCTTGGAATTACGAGTGGGAATTTCGGAGATGGCGCAACGATTCAGTCTTTAGACCCAGAGAACCGAGTCTACAAAGTAACACTCGGAACAACGAATTTGAATGTTGTTAGTGGAACAACGGTATTTAATCCAACCAATGCGACACAAGATGCGAATGGAAATGCCGATGCGACGGTAAGTAGTGTTTCTATTAGCTCAGATCTTATTCCACCAGCACAAAGTATTTCGGCGACAGATGCTGACACAGTGTATCCAGACGTTGATGGGCGTGATTTGACGATTACATGGACAGAGGCGCAGGGAGCCGAAACATATAAAACATATCTTTTGCCGGAATTTGTTCGGTTTGATCCGAGTGCACACAATCCAGTGGCGCTCCCGAGTTCGGCTAGTTGTACGGCAGGTTCGTGTTCTTATACAGGAACTGGCACATTGATTGCGGATAGTCGAAGTACAACATCAGGTGGAGAGATAGATGGAAATAAACCCTTCTTTTCACTGAATAATTTTGATTACTACAACGTGTTTGTCATTGCTGTTGCTGGAGCGTCGGAATCTTTTCCGTCTCGTACGACAAATACGTTTCAGTTTACAACAGAATACGGTGCTGATGGACAGGCACCAAAAGTGGAAGACAGTATGCCGTGGGATGGAGCAAAAAATATTCCAACCAACGGAGGAAATTTCTTTGTTCGTTTCAGTGAAAGAATGGATCGAACGAGCGTTGAAACGTCCGGAAATATTGTGTTAGAAAAGAAAACAAACGATGTATGGGGATCAGTTTCCTCTACAGTGTCTTACAATGACACCGATTTTGCGGCAAACGTAAAGCCTGTCGATGTTCTAACGAGTAATTCTGAATATAGAGTTCGTGTTACAACAAGTGTTACGGATGCTGGAGGCACAGCGCTTGCAAGTCAATTTTTGATGCACTTTTCAACGAGTGCAACGACGGATGCCACTGGACCAAAAGTGAATACTTACTTTTTCGATGGAACAACGACGACAACTGGTATTTCTCGAAGTACCTTCGGAGTATCGGTAGAATTTAACGAAGAAATGGATGGAACGACGTTTTCTTCGACCAGTGTCACACTTTCGCCAACGGTTGCAGGAAGTGTCGTAAAATATGATCCATTTAGAAGAAGTGTGGATTATATTTTTGGAGGATCGCTTGCGCAAAATACGGAATACACCCTTACTCTTTCGGGCGTGTATCTCAAAGATCGAGCGGGAAATACGCTTGATGGAAATAGTGACGGGACTTCTGCTGGATCAACCGCTGATAACTATACGCTGACGTTTACGACCGCAGATAGTGCATTATCAGCTACAAAACCAATTATTAACTGGATGGACAGTAATAGTAAAAGTATTTTGGTTGGATTTGATCAGCCAATGAATAAAACAGCGGCTGAAAAACAATCGAACTGGAAACTTACACAGGGATCGACCGTTGTAAGTCTCCAATCAGCAACATTTACTTATGATGGATTTATTAATGAGCTTCGTATTGAAGGAATTAATATCACGGCAGGACAGTCTTATACACTGACACCTACGACTTCTGTTATTGCCATGAATGGGCAGGATATTAATACTGGAAGTAGTGCGCTTACGTTTACACCGTGGAGTGAAACCAATCGTTTTGAGGCGGATACCATTGGAAATGTTAATGTTGCTGGAATGGATGGAACTTTTAATGGAGATATGTTTGCTAAAATGGGGACAGGAGATTTTTCAGGAGATTTTGACGTCAAAACATTTATGCCAGCTTCTGCCTGGCCACATAATCAAACAGCGGGAAAATCAACCATTTTTCACATTAATTTCCCCACCACACAGGTCATTGCGAATGGCGGAAAAATTGTTCTCAAATTTCCAACTTCCTTTGATGTTTCGGGAGCGAGTATGGAAAAAGATCCAAATAATTTTCTCCCTTTCTTTAATCAAGATATAAATGGTCCGGGAGGAACAATGACAGCAGGGACAACCTTTAATCCAAATGGACGTGTTCAAATTGCTGGTATTTCGGCGAATAATCAGACGAAAACAGTGACTCTTACAGTCGCAGTGGATGATGGAACGGGGTGTGTGCTTGATACGGGATCAGGAGATGACGAAACACCTGTGACGACAGGAGTGCAAAATGCAACAGACAATGCTACTTATGGAGAATTTATGTCTAGTTGTACGGATACCAATCAGACTTCTACAACTATGGCATATGACTATGTAGATTTTGGACTTTCAGGGATTGTCAACGGAAGTGCGTCAGATGTTGACTGGTCAACATTTCCGAGCACGGGGGGATATCAAATAGAAGTAAGTACGAAGAGTCCTACAGGACAAACGCAGGAAGGACCTATTAAGACCGAACGATTTCCGATTAAAGAAGCGGGAAATGGAAGCGTTTCTGGAAATGTTTCTTCTCCGACAGGAAATGCCGTATCAGGAGCGCGAGTATTTTTGGACTCACCAATGGCGGGACATCAGGAAACGACTACAGATGCGAGTGGAAATTATTCTTTTAATCAACTTCCTGTCGCAGCAACCGCTAATGCTTGGGATGGTTGGTATCATATACATATAGAAGCACCTGATACCTCCGATTACTTCGGAATGAGTGATAGGGACGTACAGCTAACTTCTAGCAGTACGAGTTCGACGGGGAATAATGTTGTTCTCAGTTCAGCAGCAAACACAATTACTTTCCAGATTACGTACGATGCTTCTTTAGAAGGAAAGAAAGTTATGATTTGGGCAGGAGGACCAAACGGATGGAAAGAAAAAGCCGTCACTTTGGCAGATACCGACGCCAATTCAGGTAATGGATATGCAGACACGGATTCGACGATAAAAATTTCTGGTGGTATGTGGGATTTGAACGTAGGTCCTTACCATGCTACGTCTGGATTTGGGGGAGGAGGATCGATGGATCAAGACTTTTTGCCTACCAAACCAACTCAAAGGAATATCACAGGGGATACCAATGTAGCGATTACACTGACCACGGCGAGCAATACCATCAAAGGAACAGTTACGGATGGAACAGCGGGACTTGCGAATGTAGAAGTGTATGCTTACTCACCCTCAGGAGATGGATTTGGAGCTCATGCAACAACGAGAACCGATGGTTCTTATACAATTAAAGTAAATCCAGGAATCTTTACAATTGGAGCCTTCAAACCGGGACTTCCGAGTTTGCCAGAACAAACGGTAACCGTGAGTACAGATGTAACAGGAGTTGATTTCTCAATGGTAAAGGCATCCAGTAGTATTTCTGGAAACGTAACTGATGGAACGAATCCGATGCAATATGTTTCGGTAAATGCATGGAGTAATAATGGACACTTTGCTTCAGCTATGACAGATTCGCAAGGGTCGTACACATTATTTGTTCAACCAGACACGTATAATATTGATGCTTTTGCACCAGGGTATGGACCAATTGATGCAGCGACAGGGGTGGATGTGACAGACATCGTTGTTGCGACAGATGCATCGGTGACGGGTAAGAATTTTTCTCCTTCTTCCGCTACGTATTACTTAATTAGTGGACAGGTAAAAAATAATGCTGGTACAGGAATTTCAGACATATTTATAAATGCAGATCAAGTGGATTACACGGGAGGAGTTGTGGGAAATTTTACAGGGTTTTCGAATGGGGCCAAAACTGACAGTTCTGGAAATTATACGATAAAATTGAAGGCCAACACTGCTGATACTCGCTATAGAATTGGCGGATGGAGTCCAGATTATGGAGAACTGAAAACTGATTCAGCAACACCGGTTGATATTTCTTCGGCAAACAGCATGGGGAATGATATTACGGTTTCTGCTAAATGGACAGCAACGGTTTCCATTACAGGAGGAGCAGGACTTGAAAGAGGAGCTATCGATATTGACGAAGCCTTTGTTGATATTTTTAGTTCCACAGATGGCACAGGAAATCACAGGAGATTCAAGGATATTGCTTTGACAACAGGAGCAAATGCGAACATCGGAACATTGGATGTGGCGCAAGGTAGTGGATATATGGCGATGATGCATATTCCAGAAGTGGGGGGAGAAATTCAGTGTGCGGTTGGAGGAGCAGAAACATTCCCTGTCACTTCGAATGTCACGGTGGTGTGTAATTTGGGACTGGCAGCAGAAAATGTAATTACGTTTTCTGGAACCGTAAAAGATGCGGAAGCCGTAGCCGTGGCGAATGCATGGATTAATGTGACTAATACGACTCTGAATAAAAGTTTTGGAACTTCTGCCGCGAATGACGGAACGTATTCGATCATAGTCCCTTCTGGTAATTATGAGATACGTGCGGATAAACCAGAATATGTCGCATCTGCGGTAGTTACCGTGAGTGCAGATGATGCTGATCGTGTACTCACTCTTACTACGGCAGATAGCACCATTGCTGGTGTTGTGTATAAAGCGAATGGTTCGACTCCTTCAACACAAGCTTTTGTATGGGCAGAAAATAGTACTGGAGGATGGGCTGGAGGAGAAGTAGACAGCAGTACTGGTGCGTATAGCTTGGCAGTTCCAGATGGATCAACAGGTTGGACGGTATTTGCACGTGGGAAAGAGGGGTCTCAAGGAACAGCTACTTCTTCGGCTTCAGCAGGAGACACAGGAAAAAATATCACTCTCAGTGCTACACTAACCGCAGCGAGTCATATGTCACTCCAGCCAAAGAGTCAAAGTGTTACTCCTTCTACGGGAGGTGTGATTGATGATTCAGATGGAGAAACAGGAACAAAGTTGAGTTTTGGAGCGAATGTGCTTGGAACGGGTACAAATTCAGGATCTGTGCAAATCGAGGAAACGACTGCTATTCCAAGCAGTGCGGGGTCACAGATTTTTGGGAACATGGGAAAAGAAGTCACGGCGACCAATAGTTCTGGACAACCGATTACAAACCTCAATGGAGATGCAACAATAGAGTTGGTTTACACCAAAAGTGAAGTCGATGACTTTGCAAGTGCTGATAATACAGCGGTTCAAAATGGACTGGAAGAACTCGATGATTTGCAAAATTCGTATTGGAATGCAACTACGAATAACTGGGTTCCGCTTAGTACGACCAAAACAGTAGAGATAAAAGATGACAGCGCTGATGCAGATTGGACAAAAGTAAGTTTTGAGACATTTATTGCGAATGTGACAGGAGATGGAGACAACGGTGGGAACGGAGGAGGAACGGGTCCAGACTATTATGATAATTATAGAATAGCGCTTACTTCTACGACAGACCACTTCACGATCTTTGGACCGTTGACGGGAGGAGATGGATCGGCTCCAGCAACCCCAACAGGACTTTCCGTCAGTTCTACCGGAAATGGATCAGTTGTACTTGATTGGAATAATAATTCAGAAGGAGACTTCATGGAATATCAGGTTTTCCGCGGAAATTCTTCAGGGTTCACTTGTAATGATAGTTCTCAGGTAAATACTTCTGCAGTGGCTACGAGTGATTACAACGATTCGGGAGTCGGCGCAAACAGTTCTTATACGTACTATTATAAAGTAACGGCAGTAGATACATCACGTAATATCTCAGGCTGTACCTCGGCTGTGACAGCGAGCTACACCTACACGCTTCCAGCAGTGGTATCTTCTGGAGGAGGTGGAGGAGCGCCGATTTATCAACCGGCACGTGATGCAGCGATGGCAATGTATCAAGTAAAATCTATTTCTCTGCCAATGACAGAATCCAAGAGAGAAGTTCGTTCATTACAACCCGTGAATCTCACAAATACAAGGGGAAAAATAACTCGTCCGCTTGTTTTGGAGAATATCTATGAACAATACAAATTAAAGATAGACGAAGGAACGATGGTAACAGATGCCCAAGGGAATCCGTTCAAAGGAATTCTTTTGGCACCGAAAAAACCTCTTTCTGCTGATATTCCAAAAATGCCGGAAGGAGTCAGTTATGTGACAGGAGTAAAACTGGGAGCAGCGGATGGAACGCCATTACGCTTTAGCAAACCATTCACACTCACTATTCCTATCGGCACAAACAATAGACTCAGTGCCAGCAACTTTCGAGTGTTCTTCTATGACGCAAATAATGGACAATTCACTCTTGTTGGAAATGGGGGAAACACAAATGCTTATAGAACAGCCCTCACAGTAGAAGTAGATCATATGTCTCTCCTTGTGGTTTTGAACACGGCGGGTGAATCGTTAATGAAAAAAACATTTACTTCGCCCGGAGCGGTTACAGCTCCTCCGCCTTCGGAGACAGGAACTTCAGGAGAAGCGACGCAGACGCGTTCGATACCACCTCTTCTTGTCCAGCCAGTACCGGCATTTACCGATACACGAGGACACTGGGCAGAAAGTTACATTAATGCCCTTCGAAAGCGTGGAGTAGTGAGTGGAAAGAGAGATGGTGTGTATGATCCATCAGGGAACCTCACACGTGCTGAATTTACAAAGATTGCACTCAATGCATTCCAGCTACCACTAGCCTCTTCCGTTACAGAAAAACCATTCCAAGACGTGAATGTGAGCCAGTGGTACGCTCCTTACGTTGCTACTGCAAAGGAAAATGGGATCATAGAAGGATATCCAGATGGGGCTTTCCGACCAAGTGATCCGATATCACGTGTAGAAGCACTCAAAGTGATTTTGGAAACTTCAGGACTTGATATTGGGAATGATCCAGCGAATTTCACAGATACTCGTACAGGATCTTGGTATGAAAAATATGTTTCCTACGCTTTCCAAAACGGATTTTTGAATGGAGTCGGTAATGGACAATTTGGACCAGAACGTCCGATCTTACGATCAGAAATGGCACAAGTAGTAGCGAAACTTTGGGAGAAAATGATGCAAGAGTGAGGAGCATAAAGAAATTACGAATGAAAAATGTGGGCGGGAGCCTATGCTCCCGCCTTTTGGGATTATAAAATCGTTTACGTAAACGAATATGTAAACGACCCTTGATTTTTTGTTGAGAGGGGTGAAAAGTTGCAATCGCAATTAGGTATTGCTTTTTGTTGTTTTTTATGCTAGAATAAAAAGATAAGGTAATTTTTTATATGAAACATCTATCACATTTCGGTTACGAAGGGGATTGGGGGCGGTTTGTCTGGGAAAATACTCCAGAGAAACGAAACGAAATTCCTGTTGGGGACACGAAAGATGATTTAGTAAAATTATCTAAAGCGGTTATGGGAGATTATCCGAGCGGATCTGTTTTTGTAAAAAGTAAAAAAGAGCTTCCGAATGGAGATATTGAGGTAACCACAGAAGTTCATGATCCAAAAGAAAAAGGGAAAATTCTTGGTATTCATAAGGAAACAAAAGAATTGGGATCTTTGTTAATTCCTAGAATTGCGGACATTTATGAAAATATAGTAAATAAACTAGGAGCTTATTCTAAATTGGATAAACAGGGAGGAGAAAGAGGAACGATCCATTGTTATTATTATAGAAACACAGAGACGAAGGAGATAGAACATTTTCTAATGAATTATTTACCAGTTAGAAAATTGGGAATTTTACAAATAGGGAGGAAGAAACACTATATTGTAAACGAAGGGGGCTTAAGAATCGGAGAGTCCGATCCTTTTTTAGAACGTGAGGCGACAGAAGAAGAAGTTCAGATATTTAAAATAGAATTAGAAGAGTTGGAAAAGGCCTTAAAAGAAGAAAGGGTGCGAGTTCGAAACTGATAAATCCTTCACCATAAAAAAATGTCTTCCTGAATTTGCTGTGGCGAATGAAGGATCTTCAAAATAAGCATTAAAAACTAAGATGAAGATTCTTCTCCGCCACGGTGGATCAGAAAGACGAAATTTAAATGTCATTTTATATAGAAATAGCTATAAAAAATGAAAATGAAACAAAAAATAGTCGCTCAAAAACTCGTATTTTCGGGCATTTTTCCTTCAAAATCCAATCTAACAGCTCGTTATCAGATTCGATTGGTTTAGAAAAATTTTCTCAAAAATACTAGAATTTTTTACAACGAAGAATTTATCAGTGTTTCCTTATAATATTTTCAAGAGTAAAAGGCGAACTCATTTTTATCGCAGGAACCCTTCTTTCAGTAAATTCTCACTTTCTTTTTTTGCAATACCACGTGATTGGAGATAGAGGACTTTTTCGTTGTCTACAGGGGCAATAGAGGCGCCGTGAGAGGCAGATTTTACACGATCGGTTTTGACGGTAAGTACGGGGAGGAGCTTTCCTCGGGCATTATCAAAAAGAATAATCTTTTCGTTGATATTCGCATCAGCATCGACTGAACTTTGTTCGAGTGTGGCAGTGCCATCAAATTGCAGGAAACTTTCGTTTTCAGCTGTTCCACGAAGTTCTATACGTCCGGTTTGATTTTCTCCAGAGAAAATTTGTTGAATATTCCATATTTTTTTGTCATCTTTGGTACTTTTGGCTCGACCTTCTATAAGACATTGGGCGTTGTCGCCTTGGAGTTCTATTTCGAGCGCGAATTCGCGTGAACCAGTATCAAAGTCTTGAAGAGATATGTTGAGTTTCTCGTTTTGGTGAACGATTATTTTTTTTGTGCCTGTGGGGTTTATGAGTTTCATGTTTTGTATTGTCATTGCGATAAAATCTCCCTCCATCTCCCTCTTTTTCAAAGAGGGAGGGTGTTATTTTCTCCCTTTGGAAAAGGGAGAACTGAAGAGGGATTTTTTTGTATTTTATTCTTCATTCTTAATTCTACATTCTACATTCACCCCACGCTTCCTTCCATTTCAAGCTCAATAAGGCGGTTGAGTTCTATGGAATACTCTAGAGGAAGAGTCTTTACTACTTCGTTGAGAAATCCGTTTACAATCATGCCTTTCGCGGTTTCTTCATTTATGCCACGTGACTGGAAATAGAGCAAAACTTCTTCGGAAATCTTTCCAGCACTGGCTTCATGGGTAATAGAAGCGGTGTCATTTTCACAATTGATATGTGGAATCGTATTCGAAATAGATTCTCCGTCGAGCATGAGTGCGTCGCATTCGACATTTATGACGGCATTTTCTGCTGATGCTTTTACATCAATAGATCCTCTGTAGGTGGAATTTCCGCCTCCTTTGGACAGGCTTTTGGATATAACACTCGTTCGGCAGTTTTTTCCAATAACAATGATTTTGGCGCCGGTATCTTGATGTTGTCCGGTATTCGCAAAAGCTATTCCCAAATGATCCGCACGGGAATTGTCTCCTGTGAGGATGGAACAAGGATAAAGCATAGTGGTTCCAGATCCTAAATTTCCACCAATCCACTCCATGCGAGCATTTCGCTCTACCAGAGCGCGTTTTGTATTGAGATTGTAGGTGTCTTCAGACCAGTTTTCGACTGATGAATACCGCATGTGGGCGTTTTCGGCGACAAATACTTCTACGCATCCAGCGTGAAGCGAGTTCGAGCCGTATTTGGGAGCACTGCATCCTTCAATGTAATGGGCTTTCGCATTTTTTTCTACAATAATGAGAGTGTGTTCAAACTGTCCCTGATTTTGCGCGTTCATGCGGAAATAGGCTTGTAGGGGTTGAGTGACTTCGACGTTTTCTGGAATATACAAAAACGTTCCGCCAGAGAATACGGCGTAGTGAAGAGCCGAAAATTTGTGATCGGAGAGGGGAACACATTTCGTAAAGTATTTTCGCACCAGTTCGGGATGTTCTTTAATGGCTGTATCGAAGTCTTCAAAAATAACTCCTTTCTTCTCCCACTGTTCCTTGAGTCGGTGATATACATTTTCTGACTCATATTGAGTTCCAACGCCTGCGAGCATGGCGCGTTCAGCTTCAGGAATCTTGAGGCGCTGGAATGTTTTCTTTATGTCCTCAGGGACATCATCCCAACTTCGTGAATGAGAGACATCCGTAGCTCGAGAAAAATACCGAATCTCGTCAAAATTAAGGTTCGAAAGATCTGGTCCCCATGAGGGGATTTCCTTTTTATGAAATATCTGAAGAGCCTTGAGACGTATTTGTAGTACCCAATCAGGCTCATTCTTGTCTTTGGAAATTTTTCGCACCAAATTTTCTGACAATCCTTTTTTGAATTTTCTCGCGTAGTCTTGAGAATTCGCTTCATCAAGATCTTGGCGTGAAATTTCTTGAAAGTTTACCTTTGTTGAGCACATTAATTTAGAACTTAGATTTTAGAGCTTAGAGCTTAGAAAAATCTCCCTCTATTCCCCACGCCATGACAGGGGAGATAGTATTTGTCCCCCTTTGTAAGGGGGATAGAGGGGGTTTTATTTCTGACTCATAAATGAAATGTTGTTCATGAATTATCGGGTTTAAACCCCTCTGTCCTTCGACTTCGCTCAGGACATCTCCCCTTATGAAGGGGAGCATGGGGAATGAATTTTTCGAAACCGTTTTTGTGTATTTCTTCCACGATTTCTGAGCCTCCAGATTTTACTATACGTCCTTGTACCAATATATGACAGTGAGTCGGTTTTACCAGTTGTAACAACTTCTCAGTATGAGAGACGAGAATGACGGATTTTTCTCCTCTTTTCATAAATTCCTGTATTCCTTCTGCGATAGAGTGCATGGCATCTACGTCAATTCCGGAATCAATTTCATCGAGGAATGCCACATGAGGGTCAAGTGTGAGAAGAGAAACCATTTCCATTTTTCGACGTTCGCCTCCTGAAGCACCTTTATTCATTTCGCGTTCAGAAAATTCTTCTCCGAGTCGAAATTGAGTGAGTCGTGCTGAGAGTCCTTTTTTGAAACGGAAACTCGAGTGAAATTCTGGATCAATTGCTTTTCGTGAGGCAAAAAGAAGTTCTCTTGTACTTACTCCGTCGAGCTCAGGAGGGGACTGAAATGCCAGAAAAAACCCTGCTTGTGCGCGTTCAGAGGCTTCCAGCTTTTTCATGTTTTCCCCACAGAGTTGAATTGCTCCTGTAACATCATAATGGGGATCGCCCAGAAGGACTCGTCCGAGAGTTGATTTTCCAGAACCATTAGGTCCCAATAGGGCGTGAATTTCATTCGGATTTACGGAGAAGCTCACTCCGCGAAGGATATGTGTGTTATCGAGAGTGGCTTGCAGGTTTTTTACTTTCAGCATTTGTGGAGCTGGAAAATAAGGAAAAAAAGAAGGAGTTGCAAGCCCTTTTCCTTTTTCTATTTTTTGATAAGATTCTGTTTGAATGAAAAAGTTAGAATTAGTTCTGGTTGATTGGCTTGAGAGTCATGAGTCCAAAATGGGGAAGATAGTGGGCTATTTTTTGGTAGTCCTTATTGTGCTTTCGACTATCGCTTTCATGCTTGAGACGACATCACTTTTTGTTTGCTATGAGAGTTTTTTTGTCGCTTTTGAGGAGTTTGTGATAGTTATTTTTGTAATAGAATATTTGCTCAGAGTTTTGATTTCTCGAAACAGACTTAAATTCATTTTTTCACCGCTTGGGATTATTGATCTGCTTGTTATTGCACCGTTCTTCCTCAAGTTTTTGAATCTTTCTTTCCTGCGAGGTTTCCGAGTTTTTCGGATCCTACGAATGCTCAAAATTATCCGGTATTCGGAAGTTATGCTGTCCTTTCTTCGATCTTTTCGGTACTACAAAGACGAGATACGAATTTTTGTGATGACGTTTTTGATGGTAATGCTTCTGAGCTCTTTTGGGCTTTTTTACTTGGAGCATGGAATTAATCCGAAATTTGGAACCATTCCGGATGCGCTTTGGTGGGCAGTCGTGACGATGTCAACCGTAGGATACGGGGATACCGTTCCAGTTACGACTGGAGGGAAGGCAGTTGCGGCTGTTGTGGTGCTGATGGGGCTTGTGACACTGGCTATTATGACTGCTATTATTACCAAAATATTTATTGACCACTTTTTTGGGAAACGTTTACACCACTGCGAATTTTGTCATTTTCCGCATCACGATCATGATGCGAAATTCTGTAAAAACTGCGGTGGACAGTTAGATAGCCACAAGCTTAATAAAGCAGAGTGGTTGGGGAGGAAGCATTGAGTTTAGAACTTAGATTTTAGAGCTTAGAACTTAGAAAATTCTTTTTAACGTTCCTTGAAAAATCCACGGGTCTACCGACCCGTGGAGGTCTCCACGAAAAGAGGTGTATACTGGGAGTATACATATCAATTACGAATGAAGAATAAAATGACGAATTGAGGATTATCTTGTGATTATTTTATATTTATGGTAAAATGAAATGATTTTTTGGCATGCTAAATTTGAGGGTTAAACGCAACACTTGGTAGAAAGAGGATAAGAAAAAGAAGAAGGAAGGTCAAAGAAAATAAGGTGAGGAGATTGGAAGTCGAGGCATTTACGAGGCATGTGATTAAGACAGTTAATAATATCTTGGAGAAAAGGCTCTGAGTAATTTTTGATGTATGATTTTTTAGGAATACGACGACGGATGAGTCTGTTGGCATATTCTACGGCTCCTTTCTCCCAACTGGAATAGGGATGACAGAAGTAAGTTTCACAGCTGAGGAGATATCTCAACTTGTAATGGTGAGCAAACTCAAGACCATTATCAAAGGTGATGCTGTGGCACGGGAAGCGAGAGAGGGATTGTTCAATAGCTTTCGCAATGGTGACGGGCTTCTTGTTTGGAAGCATGATCGCAATCAGGTATCGAGACTTCCGTTCCAAAAGGGTAAGAATGACCGTCTTGTCATCTCTACGAGAACAAATGAGATCTGCTTCCCAGTCACCTATGCGTTCTCTGTTCTCAATAACTGTGGGACGGTCATCAATCCAAATACGATGAGGAATGAGTTGTCTTTTTTCTTTCGGAATTCTCTTTCGTTTTCGTACTCGTTTCGTGAGGAGATATTTCGTAAGTCCTATGCCATAATCAGAGTAAACGTACTTATAAACAGTAAGAGGAGAAATTTTCACCAAGTGCGAACGATTCCATACTCCTGCTACTTGCTCAGGAGACCAACCATGAATCATTTTCTGACGAAGAAAGTTTTCCATTTCAGGATGTTGAAGAATCTTTTTGAGATAGCGTTTTCGATATTTCCATCGAAAATAACTTTTATGATTCGCCTTGAGAGGGTGATACTCTCCACAGACAGAATTCCTTTGAAGTTCTCGGGAGATTGTTGAGGGACTTCTTGCGAGTGCTTTTGCTATTTCTCGAAGAGAATATCCTTTCTGTTTGAGAAGATATATTTCTTGCCGTTCTGTTTTAATAAGATGGGTCATGACACTTGTAGTTTATTTCCTACAGGTGTTGCGTTTAAAAAGTAAATTTTGGCCGGAATAAAAAAGGAAAAAATTTTGGACAGGCAGAGCTTGAATGAGCTTGACGTCACGGGTCTACTGACCCGTGGAGAACTTCATTCGTTTTTGAATATGCAACTTAGTTGCATATTCATTTTTGTAGGGATGTAGCATTGCTACATCCTTTCTGTTTTTGTTTTTTGAAAATTTTGGGTGACAGTAATCCATTCGGAGACACTAAGCGTTTCGGCACGTCTATTGGGATCAATCTCTCCAAGAAGTATTTCACTTTCAATACCAAGTGATGGACCGAGCACATTTCCTAGTTTTTTTCGTTTTCGAGAAAAACCAGCATGGAGAACGGTGAAGAAATCTTTTTCCATTTCAGGAGAAACGAGGGGGGTTTTTCTTGTTGTCAGACGAATAAGAGCTGAATGCACTCTTGGGACTGGATCAAAGTTTTCTCGTCCAACTTTTACTATGAATTCGCTTTCAGCGAATATCTCAAGAGACAGTGAAAGAATGGAGTGTTTTGAGCGAGGAGGTTTGGGATCGGTGGCTATTTTTTCTGCTACTTCGTATTGCACCATGAGAAGGGCTTGTTCAGGTTTATGGGTTGTGAGAGAGAAGATTTTTCTGAGGAGAGGGGAGGTAATATTGTAGGGGATATTGGCGATAATGACGTATGGATCAGAAGAAACTTTTTTGTCGGGAGGAAAAGGGAGTTGGTCGAGATTTGTCTCAAGGATATCTCCTTCGAGGAGCAAGAAGTTTTTTTTCTGTCCAAAATCCCGTCGTAGTATTTCAACGGATCTTCTGTCCAGTTCTACGGCAGTGACGTTTGCTTTTTGATGCAAAAGTTTCGTCGTTAAAAATCCGAGCCCTGGACCAACTTCGAGCACGTTTTTACCAGTGATATCACCAGCTTCTTGTACAATACGTTCTCGCACTTCTGCCGACTTCAAAAAATTCTGGCCAAGCGATTTTTTTGCGAATGGTTTGTGTATCATCAGAGTTCTTCAAGAACCTATCCAGTATCTTTATAAATGAAATAAAATACAATTTTTAAGAGAAAATTCGGTCAAAAATGAGATATTTTGGCTACAAAGATTTCAAATTTCCGAGGAATATCTCGATATTCCTCAAAAATTGTTCAATTTTTTCGCTCAAAATCTTACATTTTATGACTCGAAAAATATCCTTGATAGGTTCTTATCTTCCGCGCAAAGGAGAGAATGCGAGGGCCATGAGTATAACCAAAATAATCGATAAGACCATAACGGCGAGTCCATAATCTCGTGTTTTTTTTGGAGTACGAAGATGCCCGACAGTGGCAAAGGCAAGTGAAATAACCGGAAAAACGAGCATAACGCTAATATAAGCGCTGTCAGGCAGAGAGTAGTAAAGAGGAATAAGAATGTATTCTCGAAAAAGAGCATACATCATATCCATCCAGATGAGTGCTGGCAGAAGGGCGAATAAAAAAGCGATAGAAGAATACTTCTTATGCGTTGGATGGTGTTTTCGGAGAAAGATCATGAGGAAATATTTATGTATATTTTTGTCATATTATCACAAAAAAAAGGATTCCAAAATTTGTTTTCTCCTCAATTTTTTCCTGAAGAATATTTTATTCTCTTCTTCGTAAGTTGTTTTGAATTTGCAACTCAGTTGCAAATTCAAAACAAAAAAATACGTCATTCTGACCCTGAGCGTAGTCGAAGGGGAAGAATCTTCGAAATAAGTATTTTAAACTCTCTTCAATCTAGAATTACAAGGGGGGGGCTTAAGCGGAAGATTCTTCTTCCTCTCTTCGTTCGTTATCAGAAAGACGATATATTTTGATTTTTTTCTTGTGTGGCATAGTATAAAGATGATGAAAAATAAATTATTTTGGCCGGTTGTGGGAGGTGTTTTTTTGGTGTTGGTACTTTTTGTTTGGAGTCAAAATATAAGGCAAGGACAAAATCCGATTACTGCTTTTCGGACGTCTCTTATTGAGATTGGGGATACGGTAGAAGGAGAAATATTGACTGAGGAGGGACTGGAAGGAGCTTCCCTTTTGGAAATGGTAGCGCATTCTCTTGCATCTATAGAATCGAAACTCGATCAGGGAGTACGAGTAAAAGAAAATAGAGAATTCCCGCTTGCAGTGGGGAAGAAAATGGGAGAAGAAGAGGAAAAGGATTATATCATTCCAGGAAATACTTGTCAGAATGGGGTGCGGTTGGTATTAAAAATAGATCCGCTGTCTATTGCACAGGATAAAACACCAGTTGTCACTGTGTTGGGAGTAAATCATAAAAAAAATAGAGCGACATTTGCAAAGGAAGTAGAATTTACAAAAAAGAAATCATTCCACATTTTTCATTTGCCAAGTGTGCTTCTCGAAGACAATGATTCCGTTTTTCCAGAGTATAAAATTTCAGAAGGACTTCATGCGGAGAACGTGGTGTTTGATGTGTTCTGTTATTAGAATATGGATAAAAAGGATATTTGTGTGGGAGTTATTGCTTTTCAAGGAGGCATAGAAGAACACATCGGTTTGGTGGAAAATTTAGGGATTCGGGTACGAAGGGTTCTTTCGCCTACCGATGCAGAAAAAGTGACCCATCTTATTATTCCGGGAGGAGAAAGTACCGTCATTGGAAGATATATGAAGAGCACGGGGCTTGATCAGTTTTGCAGGGAACAATGTCAGAAAGGACAAATAAAGCTCTGGGGCACCTGTGCGGGGGCGATACTTTTGGGACAGAAAGCATCTCCTTATTCGTTAGGACTTATTGACGTAGATTTAGAACGAAATGCTTATGGACGACAAATTGATTCTTTTGCGACGACTTTGTTTGTTTCTGAATTAAAAGCGGAAGTTCGAGCTGTTTTTATTCGTGCGCCACGTATTACTCACACAGGAGATTCAGTACAGGTTTTGGCTTCCCATGAGAAGGAACCAGTGTTGTGTCGCAGTGAGAATATTTTGATTTCGACGTTTCATCCGGAGCTAACTGAGTGCTCTACAATTCATAAATATTTCTTCTCAGAATTTTGACCTTTCTTGAAAAATTACTGGGTCCACAGACTTGTGAGATGAGCGTTTCTAAAAATTTTCTCAAGGTTCACTAATAGAGTCCGGACTTTCCAAAGTCCGGACTCTAGATGAACGACTTAGGAAAGTGGTTCTTTTTTGAAGAGAGAGAAGAAGATTGAATTTCTATTATACTCATTTGCTTTGAAATCTTCGACTTCGCAAATTTCGTATGACGTCGAGTGCGCTTCTTCGAAGCTGGGAAAACAAAGTTTTCCCTTAATAATTTCTTCGAAATTATTAGCGCATTCTGGTATAAATATGGGGGCTACCGATTTGTGAAGATCTTCACTTGATAGTTTTGCAGAGTCTTTTACACTCTCCCTACTCATGAAAAAAGATTCTCAAATATTCGGTAAAAATTTGGCTCAAATGCTCAAAGGCGGGGTCATTATGGATGTAACGACAGCAGAAGAAGCTCGTATCGCAGAAAGTGCTGGGGCTTGCGCTGTGATGGCACTTGAACGAGTTCCGTCAGATATTCGCCGTGATGGGGGAGTTGCGCGTATGAGTGATCCAAAAATGATTCAAGAAATTCAGAAATCCGTGACTATCCCTGTGATGGCAAAAGTGCGGATAGGACATTTTACGGAAGCACAAATTTTGGAAGCGTTAGAAGTTGATTTCATTGATGAATCAGAAGTACTGACCCCTGCGGACGAAAGTGCGCATATTGAGAAATTAAAATTCAATATTCCTTTTGTGTGTGGAGCAGTGGATTTAGAGCAAGCATTGCGACGCATTCAGGAAGGAGCAGTTATGATTCGTACCAAAGGAGAAGCCGGAACCGGAAATGTCGTAGAAGCAGTGCGTCATATGAAAGCGATTCAATCTCAAATTCAGGAAGTAGTTCGTATGTCACGACCAAAACTTATCGCTTATGCGAAGAAAACAGGATTTCGACTAGAGCTTCTTGAAGAAGTACAAAAAAAGAAAAGTTTACCAGTTGTGAATTTTGCAGCGGGGGGTATAGCAACACCAGCTGATGTGGCACTCATGATGCAATTGGGAGCTGAGGGAGTATTTGTGGGATCAGGTATTTTTAAATCAGAAAACCCAAAAAAAACAGCCAAAGCTATGGTAGAAGCGGTTATTCACTATCGTGATCCTCAGAAACTTGCGGAAATATCACAGGGACTTGGAAAAGCAATGGTAGGACAGGAAATAGAAATACTTGCCGTAAAGATGCAGGAACGATAGTGGCGAAAGACAAGAAGGAAATTTTTTGACGTAGGGAGCTTTTCCTCTACAATTCGTGCGTTCTTTTTGGGAATAGATTACGAGACTACGAGATTACAAGATTACGAGTAAAAAAAAGATCTTTTAAATCCATGAAAATATGCAGATCTCTGTTTGAGTAAGAGGAACGAATGAGTTTGTTCTTTGAAATAAGGGGGCCTCGAAAAATCGTAGATTTTTTGGAGGGAGGAGGAGATGATGAAGTTCACGAAGTCTCGACTTGTCGAGACGAAGTAAACGCAATCATCGACGACGAGCCGCGGTAGCTCAGTGGTAGAGCAATGGACTGAAAATCCATGTGTCGATAGTTCAATTCTATCTCGCGGCACCATGAATAAAATATTTATTCAATTGAATTAAGGCCAAATTTATCTACAAAGATTCGTTCTCTTACAGATTCTACATAATCTATAGCTGTTTCACTTGGTAATGGTTTTTCTGGTTCTCCAAACGTATATCTAACATGCTTGTATAATCCATAAAAACCTTCCATATGAACCGGAACAATTTGAAGATTGTTATTTTTTGATAAATGAAATATGCCTTTTTGAAAGATATTAACCATTCCTTCTTCTTGTTCATCTCCTTCGGGAAAAATTAAAATACTATCTCCTCGTGATGTATATTCTGCTACAGACTTGTTCAAATGTTCTCTTACTTTCTCTCCACCTCCTTGCCTAATCACAATATAATCTGCCCATTTGAGTATTTGTGATGGAATGAAATTCTTAGGATAATTTACAATGGTATGAACCTCCTTCTTTAAATATTTCTTAATAAGTTGTTCAAACAAAAAAATATGACTATGTGCCCTATATCCTAAAAATTTATGAACAGAAGAACGTCGTGGATGATTGGCAACAAAAAGATATGGAACTTCTAATGAAAGATTTTCAAGTCCCACTATTTCAACAGTTATATGTTCATTATCAAAAATCTCTTCTGCTAGTTGTTGAGAAAGTTCTCTCATATTCCTAGGATTTTTCAATAACTTAAAAGCATAATTCCAAAAAATTTTCCTAGTATTATCAATATTTTCTTTGCTATTGTTGAAATCTCTAGTATTCATAAAATTATACTTCTTTTAAATAATAATTTACACAAAATCAACCCCCCCCAGCCTTAATTCAAGTCACAAGCGGCTTACTTATTCTTATCTTACCGTTTCTTTTAGGAACAACCTTAAATCCTTCTTTAACCTGCAAATAACTCCTTAACCATAAAGGTTCTTTAATTCTTGCAACCTCTCTAAATAACCTCTCAAACCATGGTTCAAGTTGGCTAAACCAGTTAGCACCATTCGACTCCCTTCGGTCGCTCATGGTCTTCGACCGACAAAGTTGTTATAAAATCTATGGAAATGTCGATAGTAAGCAGTCGAATGAGTGCCCCGAGCAAAGTCGAGGGGTGTTAAATTCAAATTTTCAACAAAGAAATGGATCATTTCTTCTATCTTGCGCGTTGTGCAGACAAATCTCTTTACTCTGGATATACTCAAAATATTAAAAAGAGAGAAGACTCTCATAATCAAGGTAAAGGAGCTAAATATACTGCCGGAAGACGCCCAATTAAAATTATTTATTGGGAAACATTTAAGACACAGAAAGAAGCAATGCAAAGAGAAATACAGGTTAAAAAATGGCGCCGAGAAAAGAAAGAACTACTGATCCTGAAACCTTGTTGTCAAGAGGGTATCACTAAAAATCAGAAAACATCTCATTGACTCTCATAGAGCCAAATACTTAATTTCCTAAAGTATTATTTTATAACATCTTCTACTCTAATTTTAAGATTATGAAAAAAATGGTCTGCACTAAAAAATCCCAACATTGCTACAGTTTCCTCTATAGCCTCGCGTATTACTGGTGTAGTTCCCGTAACATCTTTCTCTGGAGTAATGCCTAGTGCCACTTTTATACTAGCAACAGCAACTATCATCCGAATATCCTCTCCTGTTTTTATCAAGCTATTTATCGTTCCTAAAGTATCTTGTTTATTGACACCTGCTATTGTTTCCGAAAGAAACTTCTTCGCTTCATCGTTTGCTACAAAAGGAGAAACCCTGTTATCCTCTTGTAAATCTAATTCCGTTGATTGTGAACCTAATTCTGACATGTTTTTTATGTTAGTAACATGCAAAAATTAGACTATTATTTGTTTTTGTCAAACACTTTTCCTATTTGTTTCATTCAAGTCATCAACGGCTTACTTATTCTAATCTTACAATTCCCTTTAGAAACAACCTTAAATCCCTCTTTTAACTTCAAATAACACTCTAACCAATAAGGTTCTCTATTTCTAACTATCTCTTTAAATAGCCTTTCAAACCATGGTTCAAGTTGGCTAAACCAGTTAGCACCATTTTAACCGCTCATAGAGCGGTTGTTGACCATTTTTACTTTTAACAATGCTTGACATTTTTAAATTTATCTTTAAATAGATTATGGACATTTTTTAGTCCCTTTTCTAAGTACCTAGTAAAAGTGTTATTTCAAATCTATGTGCCGGTACTAGCACATTAACGTAAGAAGGTTTAAGGAGTATTTATGCAAATTAGAGATTTCACAAATCTAAATCCTAGAGATGAAAATCTCGGAACATGCCTTAGTATCGTAGGCGGAAGATGGCAAGAACCTGAAGGTGGCGGCTCTTACAAAAAGATCCCCGATCCCATTACAGGGAAACCAATGTTTGGTTTCTACGATGTTCCATCAACGGAATCTGGCATCTATGCCGAAAGTTTAGAAGTATGTCCGAAAAGCGGAATGCACAACGCTTTCAAAAACCCTGAACGCATGCTTATGCTCGCAGAAGTTTCGTTCCGTGCAGCACAAGCATTAAGCAACACGGAGATTGTCGATTTCTTCACCCAGCTGATCATGCGAGTAATGCCCAAGCACTACGTGCAAGCAAAAGGTGAAGTAATCGTAACCGCTGAATTCCTGAAGAACTTCAGTGGCGATCGAGTTCGTTTTCTTAATCAGGGATTCGTAAATGCTGGAAATCGAACTGGGCAACAATCACAAGAGTACCCGTGGCCATTCGGCCCGGTTATGATCATCTCACCATTCAACTTCCCGCTGGAAATTCCGGCATTACAGTTGATGGGAGCCCTCTATATGGGCAACAAGCCACTACTCAAGTGTGCTTCTACCGTCAGTATCGTTATGGAGCAGTTTTTACACTTGCTTCATGCTTGCGGACTTCCGCCAGAAGAGGTGGATTTCATTAATTGTGGTGGTCGTAACCTAGAAGAATTCATACGACAGAATGCTTCCCTTATCAGATCTCTACAATTTACTGGATCGAGCAAAACCGCTCATAGTTTATCAGAAATCATGGACGGGAAAATCAAGGTCGAGGATGCCGGTTTCGACTGGAAAATCATTGGACCTGATTTCAAACAAGAATGGCTCGATTATGTAGCTTGGCAATGTGATCAAGACGCATATGCGGCTTCTGGACAGAAGTGTTCCGCTGAGTCGATACTCTTCGTTCACAAGAATTGGTGGAAATCGCTTATTCCAAAACTGAAAGAACTCGCCGCAAAAAGAAAGCTGGCAGATCTTTCCTGTGGAGCAATTCTCAGTTGGAAAACAGAAGATATGCTAAAACATATCAAAGCCCTACTGGAAATTCCTGGCGCAGAATTACTGTTCGGTGGAAAAGCTCTGGAAGGTCACTCAATTCCAAAATGTTATGGATCTTTGGAGCCAACTGCAATATTTGTCCCGATTGATCGAGTCATCGATTCTAAATATTCTGAACTGGTAATGACCGAAGTATTCGGACCATTGCAAGTTGTCACTCAATATCAAGATTCGAGTTTCGGACAAGTTATGGATGCCTGTGAGATGATGACGGAGCATCTAACGGCAGCTGTTGTTTCTAACGATCAAATTTTTATCAACGATGTGTTAGGAAGAACGGTAAACGGGACGACTTATTTTGGAATGTTGGGACGCACAACAGGCGCACCACAAAATCATCTTTTTGGTCCCGCGGGAGATCCCAGAGCTGCTGGGATAGGAACTCCAGAAGCGATTATTCGCACATGGAGTGTTCCACGAGCAACTATAAAAGACACTGGTCCTCTTCCCGTTGGAAAACTCGAAACAACTTGATCTTCTTACAACTATTTCTCGTTTTGAATCACGTATTTAGAACGAGACAAAAATAAGTACACCCTTTGGAGGAAGGGTGTACTTTCACGTACCCAACTAATTCAAGTCATCAACGGCTTACTTATTCTCATTCCACCATTCTCTTTAGAAACAACCTTAAATCCCTCTCTAAACTTCAAATAACACTCTAACCAATAAGGTTCTCTATTTCTAACTATCTCTTTAAATACACTCTCCATTCTTAGTTCAAGTTCCCTAAACCAGTTAGCACCATTCGACTCCCTCACGGTCGCTCATGGTCTTCGACCACTAGCACTTCTCATTAATGCAGGTTCAAATCTCTAGTCTGAACCATAATATTTAAGTTGTAGCAAAACATTAAATGTCTTGGCGCAGAACAGAGCCCTGCTCCTGCAAAAGATTTATCAGGATTTCCTTATGATCTTCACAAACAAATAGATTTCACTTTATGGCTGGAATACTTTACAGACGGAATCATTGATGAACTCTTGCGTGTATCCAAAGTGCTTTCTGAAAAAAGTATTACCCCAAAGACAATCTTAAAATCACATCATCAGATCATTTTGGATTACTTAAAAAAACATGATTTCATCACTGACAAAATTTATTCTACTCTTACAAAAAGAGCTAAACCAACCCGCAATCAAGATGTTAACCGATTAATTGATTTAGGATTAATTGAACGAATAGGAAAGGGGAAGGCGACTATTTACAGACTTAAGGAAATCCTGATAAATTAATTTTTTTTCAAGACCCTAGTTTTTTAGAAAGGGGATGAGAAAAAGCACTAGAATAAAGGGAAAAAGAAGGTAGGATCTTTGACGCAAATATCTTTTTTAAATAAGCCAATTTATCCACTTTTGGAAAACATTACTTTATAATATCCTTTTTTATCCTAATGTTTCACCTCGCGTTGGACAGTAGGGAGGACTAGTTTCTGCTAATATTTGATTTATTCTGCTTTCTATAGCATCAAGCTTGTCTTGCAATTGCACTATGTCTTTAGGAAGAACAGCAGTTGACCCTTCTGGTTCAGGCTGTTTTGCTGAGGAACTATTATTAAGTGCGGAAATTTCGGCTTTTAATATTTTTCTTATTCGTCTCAGAAATCTTTCGTCAGCTCTCTCCCTCTCGTTCTGCTCGTGAAAATCTAACATCATCCCCTTATCGATAAAAACAACTATAATCATTTTTAGTTGTTGTTTTATATCAAGAGATTTCCACCAATCCATTATATTTTCTCTAGAAGGACAGCTATTGTGATCGAGTTGTCCATAAATGACAAAAGCCATTGTAGGGATTTCCAAGCTACAATATTCAAAAAATCTGTCCTCGTGAGCAACTGTATCATGATAAAAAGCCGTTAAATCATCTATTCTGGCAGTAGTTGCTTGAGTTATATTTTCTATAGATCCTTCACCATTTTCGCGTAGATTCATATTATTTTAATATTTATCATCCTTTTAGCCACTTTTATTACTTTGTCAACAAGAAAAATCTAAAAAGACCCCAGTTTTTTAAAAGAGAGGAAAGGAAAAGCACTAGAATAAGGGGAAAAAGAAGGTAGAATTTTTGACGCAAAGTTAAAAATTAAACCAAATTTTTCCCATGAATAAATATATCCATGATTCAATAAGAAACAACCTTCGTTCTATTATTTCTGGTTGTAGCATTCCACAACAGAAGGCAATTACAGAAGTAGTAAGGGGACTATTTACAGCAGGAAGCCCAATACTACGACATCTAGCCCAAAATCAAGAAGTCAGTGCCAAAAAACAAGGAGATAAATATGCCCATCATTTGGAAAATGTAAAATTGACGAAAAAAGTTGAGAAATTTGCTCTCAAACGAGCAAGTCCAGAAATAAAACATGATACAATCATTGCTTATGATCTCAGCGATATATCCAAAGAATGCTCTAGGAAGATGGATAAGATTGCTCGTGTATGGGACGGAAGTAAACGCAAAATAACGAATGGATATATCCTTCATGGAGTGGGAATAAATACCATGCTTTGTCGCCTCAAGATACATAATGGAGATAAGTATTTCCAAAATCAATTACGACGAGAAATTGTGACGGAAATCGCAAAGAAGATTGATAAAAAAGGTGTCTGGGTTTTTGATCGTGGAAATGACGACAAACACTTTTTTAGATTCTTGTCGTCAGAATTAAAAGTGAGATTTATCGCACGGTTAAAGGAAAATAGACAGGTTGTTCTCAAGAAAACTGGGGTTCTAACTAAAGTAAAAAATCTCAAACCAGGTAAATATCCAATATTTCTAATGAACAGATACAACCAAAAACCAGAAACAAGTATGGAATATGTTCTGGTTATAAAAAAACACCTAGATAATGACGAGCCAATCCGTCTCATCTCTAATCTTCATTATTATCGTTATTCTAAGAATAAAATAGTAACCATGTATTTGGAACGATGGGGCGTAGAAAACATCTTTAAGCGTGTAAAAACTAAGTTTGGCTTGGAAAATGTGCGAGTTTTAAATTACCAGAAACTCCTTAATCTTGTCGCTCTTATCCAATTTGCAACTATTATCTCAACATTGATTTTTACATCCTTACTGCAATCTACAACCGCTTTATTGAGCGGTCTTCTGTTGGTTTACAAGCGTTTTCTAAAGATAAAATCTCTCAACATGAACATTGATTCCTTCATTTCTTTCATGAAGACCGCTCTTAATCCTTTTGTTTTCCGTAATAATTCTCCGCCAAACCAACAAGATTTGTTTTCTTTTAGGCAATTGAAAAAACTGGGGTCCTTTTAGTGTTTTTTGTTATCTTCTAATAATTCTCACTTCTTCTACACTAGACAGCGCTTCATCTTGTTCAAAAATCTCTCCTAATTCCATAGTACGCAAATAAAGTTCCGAACTGGCCGCCGAATCTGTTACTTCAATAACTAGATTCCCATTTTCAAATTTAGTTGGATTCCAGCATTCTTTAAAGTCTGGATATTGATCCCTAAAAATATTCTTAACCCGTTCACAAACAAGCGAAGCTCCTGCTTGACGATGCAAGTTATATTTCTTGGCGGCGGTAATTAGGAAGTCTTTAGCTGGTTCAAAAGGCATAGCAAAAGTATTATGTATTATGTATAAAGTATAATGTATAAAAAATCACGAAATATAAAATAATTTTGTGCTATAATTAAGGAGATGGAAGAACAAAACCCCGTTAACGAACTAATTACTATCCAAAGACAGAATCAGGAACTACTGAAACAACTAGTTGTTGACCAAGCCTTGCTTTTGGAATACGAAAAAAACAGACAAAAAAAAGAAAAACATCGGTTCATAGGCACAATCATTAAATATCTTTTCTGGATAATAATCATTATTTGGTCTTTATCGTTCACCCAAAAATTAATGAATAATATGTTAGGAGGAATGACTGGTGGAGGAAATTTAGATATCTCTAATCTCCTAGAAGGAGTTATGGGAGGAGGCGGTATAGATTCTGGAGTTCGGGCAGAAATAGAAAAATATCTAGGAAAATAAGAGTTATTTCTGAGGTGAAAGAATGGATATAGGAGATTTACCAGTAATCTCTCTAATCATTTCGTGTAGTTTAAATATTGGCACTCCCACAATGTTCTGGAAATCCCCCTCAAAGGGCTCTAAAAAGAATATTCCTGTACCTAAAATCGAATAAGAACCACACTTTCCTTTCCAATCGCCAAACTCTAAATACTTTTTAATCTGACAATTAGTAATGTCAGAACGAAACTTAACTTTTGTATTTTCTAAAGTTGTTTTTTCAAAATACTTCCCTTTCCAGTTCCCAATCATCGCCATGCCCGTTGAAACTTTCTGAGATTTACCAACAAAGCTCTGGATCATTTCCAAAGCATCTTTTTTCGTCTTAGGTTTTCCCACCGAAGTTCCCTGAAAATCAATCAGAGAATCGAATCCCATGATTAAAACATCATCCAAAGTGGAAAACTTGTGGAAAACTGATCGCGCTTTCTCTAAAGCAAATTCTTGGATTTGTTGAGTAGGCGAAATGTCTTTGTTTGTGACTTCTTCAAAAGGGGGATGAGCTATTTCATATTTAAAACCCATCCGATCAAAAAGTCTTCTTCTGTTTTCAGAACTCGAAGCTAAAACTATTTTCATTTGTACTTATTCTTTATCCTCTAGCAGGGTAGATATAAGAGGGGTATGTTTTATATCCCATTTAGATACTCTCTGTAAGGGGGGAAAATAACAACTAGATTTTTCCATTATTTAAAATTTAAAATTATAAAATTAAAAATTATTTTAGCATATTATAATATGCTAAAATCGCTATTCCCGCCAAAACACAATACGGTGCAAACCAGATCCAATTCTTGTGGATTAATTTCATCATCCATCTAATAGCTAGAATTGCAGCAACAAGAGATCCTATACATCCCGCAAACTGCAACCAAGATAAACTAAATCCACTAGAAACAGAGAAAATAAGGGCTCCAATAATGACCGGAATAGCCAATAAAAAAGAAATTTCGGCGGACTCCTTCCTATTAACCCCAAGTAAAATGAGAAAAGCTATAGTAATTCCAGCTCTAGATATTCCAGGGAGAACAGCTAGTCCCTGAACAATTCCTATAAAAATCGCTACTAACCAAGAAAAATCTCTTTGTTTTTTTTGTCTAAATTTCTCAGAAAGGAAAATAATGAATCCAGTAATAATTAAAGCGGTACTAACTACTTCTGTACTCCTAAAAAAATCAAATCTAGATTCCAAAAATAAAGCTACAGGGAAAGTAAAGAGTGATGCCACTCCTAATTTCCAAGCTATAATCCCCTCTTTCTTGTTCTCTTTCCCCCTAGAAAAAGTTGCGACTAGTCCCAATAATAAAGACCAGATTCTTTTCCAGAAAACAATTAATACTGCAATTAAAGAAGCTACATGTAAAGAAATTTCAAAATCAAGATCTGGCATTAATCCTAAAAATTCCTCTGCTAAAAACAAATGTCCACTAGAAGAAATTGGTAAAAACTCTGTAAACCCTTGTAAAACACCTAAGAAAATAAATTTTATAGATTCCATCAAGGACATTCTAACTAGAGTTAGAAGTTTTAGAAAGTTTGGGATCCGTATCTTGTGCAGATACGAATTCCAATTTGCTCTTAGGAAAAAAGCCAGTAGTTCGTAATAGTGATCTACTGGCCTTAATATGCTCTTACTCTCCTTAAGATAACCCGGCGACGGACTATCTTTATTTTCCGTTCTTGTTTCTTCATTTTTTTCTGTAGAAACGAGAAACGAAAAAATTCAAATACGACTCCCATCAATACAACACTTATTTCAAGTGTCATTTTGAGGGAACCGAAGTCTAGAAAGGTCGTCGTCGGTAGGTGACTTTGTACTGTCGCATCCAGCAGAGACGAGTCAAAGAAGAATATCTCTACTAGAGCAAACAATAAAACCCAACCTAGCCTAACAACAGCAATCCAAACTTTTTGTTCAGATTTTCTTTTCATGGTTTTCCTCATAACTGATGTCCTCGAAGAGCTTTCTTTAGGAATAAAGAAAACTCATTGCGGACATCAAGAAGGGAATCAGAAGAAAAACGAGAAGAGAGTAAAAGAGCTTATTCTTTTTGTCCCTAGGTTCGTTGATAAAATCACAAATCTAGGAGAAATAAAAGAATAAGTAGATTGTAATGATATTTGCCTTTTTTGTCAAGTTTATTTATTGATTTATTATTCACTTGTCACTATCCAAGTCAATCTCTATCCCCCCTTCATCGTCTAATTCCTTTTCTACCTCAATAGCTGTTGTATTTGGTTTAAATATCTTTTTAATAAAAGATTCCTTTTTTTCTGATTCATTCGCCACCATTCTTTGTACCTTTGAAAATCTCTCTGGTTGCCCATTATCTCGCACATGACTTCTAACGAGATTAGTTATTAGGTCTTTTAAAGCAGATTCTTCGGTAAAGTTTTTAGCATCGACCATCTGCTCTCTATATTTTTCTATAATTCTCGCTACTTTATTAGGTCGATAAATTCTGTGGATAGCATGTAACTCTCCTCCATATTTCTGCAATCTCAAGGTACCATAGTTATAGATAAATGATTTTATTCCTACTCTCTCTACCTCTATCTCATCTAAATCCCAATAATCCACCCTCGTACACCGTCTTTCAAAAAAACGAGGCCACTCAATATCAATAACATTATCTGTGGTCATAAGAAGTGCATTTACATACCAGTGAAAAAAAATAGCTAACAATTTATAACCCGTCAGTGCTCCCAATCCCCACCAAACCCAAAAAAGATTTTTTGGTAAAAAGAACCAGGCTCCCCAAGTTATTCCTCCCAGTAGTACTCCCCAAAAAAACATTCTCTGTAAAACAAAAAACAAAGGACGACGGAATACTTTAGCCACGCCCTCATCTTCCTGAAGGAAGCTACCAAACCCAAGTCTTTTCCAACTACTGAATTTCGTTGTGTGCATCTAAAAAGATTGTACCAGAAAAAATTTTCAAGTACACTCTGCCAGAAGATGATTAAAGATAAAGATCAAACTTGGACGAGTTTTATTATTGAAACTCTGGTTCTGATTGGCTTAGTGCTATTTATTAGGTTTTATATTTTTCAATTTTTCAGAGTCTCTGGACCTTCTATGTGTCCAACTCTTAATGTTCTACAAGAAAAATGCCAATACGGGAAAGGTGAGTTTATTTTTGTAAACGAATTTGTTTTTAATTTTATAAGAGAGCCAAAACGAGGCGAAATTACTGTTTTCCGTCCACCTAATAAAAAGATTCATTATATTAAACGGATCTTGGGTGTCCCTGGAGATATTATCGAAATAGATCAAGGTAAAATTTACCTCACCAACGAAGAACATACCAGGCTTCAATTAGAAGAGCCCTATCTTTACCCCAAAGACCAAGGTAGAACAAGAAGCAGTGGGCGAGAGGAATTTATTGTCCCCGAAGGACATTACTTGCTTTTTGGAGACAACCGACCAGAAAGTCTAGATGCTCGCCAATGTTATAATGTTTCTGGATGTGATGGAGCTCATACACCATTTGTTCCCAAAAAATTTATAAAAGGGCGGGCAGAATTTGTTATTTGGCCATTTTGGAAAACTCGTTTTTTAAATAATCATGATCAGTTAACAATAATTGATTCCAAAAACTAAGCTCTATAAAAAATTTGACGATTCTTTTTAAAAAAACTACATTTCTAGTGTCACAATTCTTCGAAATATTCGATATATATAAGTGATATTTCTTAAACAAAAACAAACATGAAAAAGTTTTTATTTCTCGGTATCTTGGTAGGAATCTTTTCACCTATTTTTAGTACGCAAGCGGCAGTGATCGAAGGAGTAAGTATTCGTCCAGCAGAAAGTATGACGCTTATTGAATGGGATAAATTACCCGAGAGTATTACCTATCAAACTAATGGTTACGCCATTCAGTGGGATAAAATTTTAACCAAAATGACAAATCAAGATGTGCTTAATATAAAACACTATTCGAATACTAATACGAATTTTATTAATATAAGAACCGCAACTTTTGACCCTAATGATTATTATTATCTTAGAGTTTATACCTACCTTAAAGAAGGTCGTGAAACAATTCTGTCTAACGGATCTAAAATTATAAAATTCGAATTCAAGTATGGTAATGAATTAAGCGGAGAAGTGGAATTTTTAGAACCAAATGATCCAGAGGTAAACAGTGATTCTAACAATGAATCTAGTTTTGAGTTTGGAAAGTTAAGAGTTGTTCCTTACGACAATTATGCTACCTTTTCTTGGTCTCAACAGAACCTAACTAAAAGTGAATATGATGGTTATCATATTTTATTGTCAGAAAGTAATGATTTCTCTACTCCCCTAGTTATTCTTAAGGCTGGACGAGATATTACTAGCGGAAAAATTGCGGGCCTTACTCCAGAAAAAACTTATTATGCCAAACCATTTTTTTACAAAACAAGAGCGGGAGAAGCTCAAAGATTTGGAGATTCCTCTTCGGAAACCTTTACTACTAAAAAAGCTTTTTCGGCTTCTCAATTAGCTAGAATAGAACGACTTAAAGAGCGAGGTTTAGTAAAAGATAACACTTTAGTTACTGCCTTTATAGGAGGCAAAGAAACTGAACCAGAAAATACTACAGATGATGACACTGAAGATACTACGACTTCTTCTAGTAGTAGCTCTTCGAGCTCTAGTAGCTCCAGCTCATCTTCTTCTACTTCTTGGTCTACAACAGAAATAAAAGCTAAAATTAAGGCTTTGCAAACAGAGCTTAGTCTTTGGCAAAACCGCCTAAAAGCAAAAGAAGGAACTAGTTCTAGTTCTAGTTCTAATTCTAGTTCTACGCGATCACCTGCTAAGTCTTTACAACAAAGACTTTGTGAAAAATTCAAACGAGGTAATTGCGAATCTAAATAGTATATTATAATATAACAAACATGAAAAAATTAATTATCCTTTTTGGTCTCGTTATGTTCTCTCCGGTTTTTGCCGCAGATGACGAACCATCTTCTAATAGCTTTTGTATCCAAGTTATGACTCCGGCAGTGAGTCCAAAAGGAGTCTGTCAAGAATTCCCTACTCCTTGTGATGTTCCTTCTGACTGGAAAACCATTTCTTCTTGTAGTCTAATAAGACCTCCAGAAAAAGGAAAAAATCTTCGAGATGTTGTAAATATGCGAAGTAATATGCGAGCAGAAGCATTAAGAAAAAAAGCTCAGCTACAACCTCCCTCTCGTCAAGGAAAACATTCTGGTCGACTCAGAATTGGGAAAACTGAGTTTTTAAAACAAGAAAATACTACTAGATCTAGTGTAGATGAAAATAAAAAAGATTCTTTCTTTAATCGAAGAGCGATTTCCAGAACCCCTAATTACGACAACCAACAGTCTTATGAACTATATAAACAAAACGCCTCTAACCGAAATGCTTTTAAACAAGAACCAACTCGATTAGAGAAATATCAAGAAAAACTTGAAGAATCTGGTCGAAGACCAGGCTTTATGACTTCTACTGAAATGGACCGGGAAGGTTATTTATCAACTGAAAGCTTTTGGAATCAACGAGCTATGAAAAGTGATCTGGGCGACGAACGTGTCTGGACACCATTCGAATCACAAAAACACATAAAAGTTCGAACTGAAAGAAATAATCGAAGTGGCTGGAGAGGAGAAAGAAAAGATGGAACTCTAGAATAGTACAACTCCAGATTGATATTTTAATTAAAAACGAAAAATCACTGTCCCACTTTGTGGGACATTGATTTTTCGTGCTGGTGCACGAGGAGAGATTCGAACTCTCACGCTTTATAGGCACTAGTTCCTAAGACTAGCGTGTCTACCATTTCACCACTCGTGCTGTATATATAAAAAGCGCATGCATTTTATGCTAAATAAAACAAAAATACAACCTAGTGTTTATTAGACTCAAATCTCCGTTTCTCTCAAATTTTTCTGCAAGTTCTGCCAATCATAAGAAAACTTAAAGTTTTCAGAAGCTCTAATAATCGCTGATAAAAATTCCCAAAAATTACTTTTAGAAAAAGTAAAAGCATTACCAGCTTCTTTTTGAGGATCAAAATTCTGGAATTTACCACCCTGAGGAAGTACTGGAACAATTCCTTCTTTCACAACTTCTTTTAGGATCTTATCACTAGGCATTTCTGGAAAAACTAAAATATCTGCCTTATTCATAATCAGCGCCTTATTCTTAGGCAAGCTCTCTATAATCTGAAAATTATTAGGATATTTCTGAGCAATTTCAAAGCAAATACTTTGCGCCTCCATATCTCCTTCAGCCAAAGCAGAAACTGAAAAACCAAGTTCACACATTGCCTCAAGCGCTCTCAAAAAGAGCTCCGAGTTATTTCGTTTAGTAATTGGAATTATCATCCCTACCTGAAACGATTTAGTTTTAGAAGCCATGTAATTAGAATTTTTAGGACTCACAGCAGAACTCATTTGAAGCAAACATTAAATCAAGGTATTGTACCTGAGAAAAAAGAAAAAGTCGAGTAACATCTATTGCCAACCTATGAAAACTGTTATTTTGATCGATGGAAATTCTCTTATGCACCGCGCCTATCATGGTATAGCTAAAGGGTTTATCCCAATCTGGGAAGGAATGCCTATCGGTATGGTCTATGGTTTTGCTTCTTCTTTGTTAAATGTCATTGATAATTTTCATCCGGATAGTTTGATTGTTACTTTTGATACCAAAGCTAAGACTTTCCGTCATGAATTAGATGAAGAATATAAAGCTCAACGAGAGAAAGCCTCTGATGACTTCTACGCTCAAATCCCTTATATAGATGAACTACTAACCAGCTTTCAAATTCCCACCTTTAAAATTGATGGTTATGAATCAGATGATCTTATTGGAACTCTAGCCACTAAAATGTCCAAAGACGCGGAAGTAAAAATATTAAGTGCTGATCTAGATTTTTTACAACTCGTCTCTGACAATATAGCTCTCTTGAAATTCAACGGTAAAATTCCTATTCTCTATGGACCAGCCGAAACCAAAGCTCGTTATGGAATCGAACCTAGTCAAATTATTGATTATAAGGCTATTATTGGCGACAGTTCTGATAATTACAAAGGAATACCTGGTATTGGTCCTAAAACCGCCAGCAAACTTCTCCAAGATTTTTCCACTTTAAATGGTATATATGACCACTTAGATGACTTACCAATCAAAGTACGAGAGAAATTCAATGATCATAAAGATCAGGCTCTAAAATGCCAAACACTGGCTACAATAAAAACAGATATTCATCTAGATACAAAAGACCAAAAATTTGAATTCCACGAAGAAACAACTACCGCCTTCTTGGAGAAGATGAAGTTCTCATCTTTAATAAATCGCTACCAAAAGTTGATCACAAATTTTGATCAGCCAAAACCTTCTGAACAAAAAAAGAGCTCTAAGCAAGAGCGTCTAGAAGACCAAATGAGTCTCTTCTAAGAAGAGATAACAAGGGACAAGTGGCAAAATTGCAAGTATTATATTATAATATAACATTATTCATTAGTAATTGAAGATAGAAGAATTAAGAATATTTAGTTCACAATTTATAAGAATCCCTATTCTATTACTTGCTTCTTGCTCCTCATAAGATTCCCCTCGTCCCTTGTCCCCTGTCCCCTGTCTCTTTTTTTTCCTTGAACACATTTTTTGTTTTCTCGACTTTTTTTATTAGCTCGTCGAAGAAGAGCGAGTCAATTTAAAAGCCACTAAAATTGTTCAAAAAAACAGTTCACAAGCGGGTTAATAGAAAAAAATATTTGCACAATCTATTTTTGTTTGATAATCTCAAGGCAAATACCAAGTTCTTCTTTTTACGAATTTCCTACTAAATGAGTAATCAAAAAACCATCGTTTCCTTAGACATCGGGTCCTCCAAGATCCGAACTATTGTTGGTCTAATCGAAGACAAAAAGAATGTTATAAACATTATTGGAGCAGGAATTTCTCCCTCAGGTGGAATAAGAAAAGGTTTGGTTACAGATATTGATGAAGCTATTTCCAATATCACTACTAGTTTGGAAGATGCCGAAAGAATGAGTGGCGAACCTATTCACCGCGTCTTTGTTAGCTTCTCTGGTCCAAGTATGGAAACCTACAACTCTAAAGGAGTTATTGCCATTGGGGGATCAGGTTCTGAAATCCGAGAAGAAGATGTTGACCGAGTTCTAGATGCCGCAAAAGCCGTTTCTCTTCCTTCTAATAGAGAAATCCTTAGAATTATTCCTAAAAGTTTTTCAATTGATTCTCAACACGGAATTAAGTATCCAGTAGGAATGACTGGAATTCGATTGGAAGTAGAAGCTCATATCATTACAGGACAAACATCCGCAATCAAAAACCTTGAAAAATGTTTATATGAAACTGGTGTAGATACTGAAGAAATTGTTCCTTCTAGTCTTGCTTGTAGCGAATCTGTTCTCGATAAAAAACAAAAAGAGCTAGGCGTGATTCTGATCGAAATTGGTTCAGGATCAACTAACATTGCTGTTTTTGAAGAAGGTACGGTCCTCTACTCTTCTGTTATTCCTGTTGGAGGCGAACATGTTACTAACGACTTAGCTATTGGACTTAGATGTGCCATCGATACAGCCGAGAAAGTAAAAATAGAATATGGAACTTGTTTACCTAGCGATATTAGTGACCGAGAAGAAATCGACCTCTCTCAAATCTCTAAAACAGATGCTCACACTGTCTCAAAAAAACAAGTCGCAACTATTATTGAAGCCCGTTATCACGAAATCTTTACCATGGCACGAGAAGAACTCGTGAATATTGGTCGAGATGGAATGCTTCCTGCCGGAGCAGTTCTTTGTGGTGGGTCTGTAAAGATTCCTGGAATTGTAGATCTAGCTCGAGATTCTTTACAACTACCTGCTCAATTAGGATTTCCTAAAAACATTGAAGGTATTGTCGATCGAGTAGACGATCCAAGTTTTGCAACAGCCATTGGTTTACTGCACTTTGGTCACCGTTATGGAACTACTAGTAATTTCCTAGATTTCGACTTCAAAAAAATCTTTGGCTCTTTGCCTAAATTCTTTAAAAAGCTAATCCCCTGAAAATAGCTATTAGTCGTTAGTCTTTAGCTATTAGCCAGAACTAAAACCCTAGAAACTAACAACTAATTCATTGTCCCTTGTCCCTAATTCTCATCTTAACCCACCCTTTCCCATGAAGGATCTCCTCCAATCGGCTGTCGATATACGGAACGAAGTAAAAACAGACTCTCGTTCTCAATCTCAAGAAGTTACTCCTGAGATATCTCCCGTAGCTACTATAAAAGTAGTTGGTATTGGTGGAGGTGGTAATAATGCTATTAATCGGATGATCTCTTCTGATTTTGCAAATGTCGATTTTATTTCTGTAAATACAGATGCTCAAGCTCTGTACTACAACAAAGCAGAAACCAAAGTTCATATTGGACGAGATGCCACACGAGGTTTAGGAGCTGGATCTAATCCAGAAATTGGCAAAACATCTGCTGAAGAATCTCTAGACGAATTAAAATTAGCTCTTAAAGGAGCTGATATGGTCTTCATTACTTGTGGACTGGGAGGTGGAACAGGAACTGGAGCTGCTCCTATTGTCGCTAGTGTCGCAAAAGAACTAGGTGCTTTAACTGTAGCAGTAGTTACTAAACCTTTCTCTTTTGAAGGTGCTCAACGAATGAAAAAAGCAGAAGCTGGTTTTGAAGAACTAAAAAGAAATGTTGACACTTTAATCACCATTCCTAACGACCGAATCCTTTCTATTATCGATCGGAAAACACCTCTAACAGATGCTTTTTCTGTTGTAGATGAAGTATTAAGACAGGGTGTTCAAGGTATTGCCGATCTAATTACTCTGCACGGACTAATTAATGTGGACTTTGCCGATGTCAGAGCCATTATGAAAGAAGCTGGTACTTCTCTCATGGGTATTGGTTATGGTGCTGGAGAAAACAGAGCAACAGATGCTGCCAAAGCAGCTATTGAATCTCCATTATTAGATCAATCAATTAAAGGTGCTAAAGGAATTCTTTTCAATGTTACTGGAGGAGACGATCTTTCTATGTATGAAGTAGATGAAGCCGCCAAGATTATTACCGAAGCCGCCGATCCAGATGCAAACATTATCTTTGGAGCAGTAATTAATGAAAAATACACTGGAGAAATGAAGATCACCGTAATTGCTACTGGATTTTCTGAAACTGACAAAAAGAAACCCGGTCACGCCTCTCTAATGCGTCAGGCGTTTTCTATTGGCGGAAACGAAAGAGATGAAATGGATGATCTAGAAACTCCTGCTTTCTTACGAAAGAAATTGCGTTAAACAAGATTACAAGAGACAAGGGACAAGATAACAAGTAATTACAATCAAAAATAAAAAGATTCGCAGAAATTTGATTTGTAATTAGTTCTTTTTGTTTATTTTTGAAAATAATTCTTTTAAAAAAACTCTAATTCCTATAAATAGAATCGTGGTCTCCAAGATCTAAAAGAATTATCTTTTGTTTGTCTCTTTTAAATAAAACTCTGGAATCATATTCAATCCACAAAGAGAAATATTCCGATCCATGTAATTTGTGGATTCTTAAAGAAGAATCTAATGGATTCTTTTCTAATATCTTTACCTTATCTACAACTTTTATTTTTACCTTTTTGGGCAGTTTTTTAAAATTTCGCTGAAATCGTGACGAGTAAAGAATCACCATGCTAACATTTCCTCAGCGGTTTTTAATTCTTTAAAGCCCCCTTTCTCTTCTATTTTCTTTAGTTTTTCTATTAAAAGATCATTTTTCTCTTCCACAGAGAAACATACATTGAACACCTCCTTCAAAGAATATTCTTTTTTACATGGAAGTAGTTTTAAAAATTTTTGAGGAATTTTAACAGAAATTGTCATACTTATACTGTATTTTTTAGCCTTTTTTTTGTCAATTTTGTTTTCTTCTCTTTTTTTCCTTACAATCTCAAAGATGAAAAAAGAACTTCTAGATCTGATCCAAGAACTACAAGAAAAATTTGAAAGCATTAAATCTGCTTTGGATTTAGATAATAAAAAACAAGAACTAACGAACCTTCAGACAAAAATGGAAGAAGTTGGGTTTTGGGATGATCCAGATAAAGCCCAAAAAATATCTCAAAAAGCATCTCACCTAGGAGAATTTATTAAAAACTGGGCAGAAATAGAATCATCTCTTTCAGATTTTCCAGAACTAATAGAAATGGCTAGTGACCAAGAACTAGCAGACTTAGCTAAGGAAATAGATTTATTGAACACAAAATTTGTTCAAGGCGAAACAACCCTTCTCCTCTCTGGTCCATATGATCATGGTAATGTTATTCTTTCTCTCCATGTTGGTAATGGTGGACAAGACGCAGAAGACTTTACCAAAATGCTAGAAAGAATGTATTTGCGATTTGCAGAAAATAAGGGCTGGAAAACTCAAATATTAGATGAATCCCCTTCTGATTCTGGTCTTAAGTCTGCCACTATAGAAATCTCGGGGCCAATGGCTTACGGAATGTTGAAGTCAGAACATGGCGTCCATCGTCTTATTCGTCTTTCTCCTTTTAATGCTAAAAATCTCCGACAAACATCTTTTGCTCGGATAGAAATCCTTCCAGAAGTAGAAGACGATACTCAATTAGAAATAGCAGAAACAGATCTCCGCATAGATGTTTTCCGCGCTTCTGGTTGTGGAGGACAAAGTGTAAATACCACAGATAGTGCGGTCCGAATCACCTACCTACCACTAGATATTGTGGTTACCTGTCAAAACGAGAAATCTCAATTGCAAAATAAACAGAGTGCCATGAAGGTTCTTAAGTCTCGTTTATTACAATTAAAATTAGAACAACAAGCAGAAAAACTAGAAGAACTACGAGGAGAACTTATGGAAAACTCTTTTGGTTCTCAGATTAGAACTTATACCTTACAACCATACAAACTCGTCAAAGATCACCGGACGGACACCGAACATAATAATCCGGATAAAGTCTTTGATGGAGAAATAGAGGTGTTTATAGAATCCTTTTTAAGGGACATGGGACAAGGGACGAGGGACAAGTAAAAAAAACTCTTCTTGTTTCTTGTAATCTTGTCCCTTGTCCCTTATTTGTGAAACCTTCCTCCTCCATCAATCTCTAAAGCTCTATAAAGCTGTTCTATAATCATTAGACGAGCTAAATCCCTAGTCCAAGTCATTTTTCCTAAAGAAAGATTTAAGTTAGCTCTGTTTAATATCTTTTTGTCTAAACCATAAGCTCCACCAATAACTAGATTAACTGTCCCCTGCTCTACTAAGTAGTCTTTTAGTTTCTTAGAAAAGGATAATGAATCTATCTCTGTTCCTTTTTCATCTAAAGCAATTACAAAATCTTGTTCTGTTATTTTCTCTAATAACTTATCTGCTTCTTTTTCTTTACACTTCTTATCTTCCTTAATCCCCGCCTGAGGAATAGCTATTACTTCAATTTGAGATCTAAAACTAATTCTCTTAATTAGCTCCTGTTCCCTAGCGGTAATCTCTGTTTGTTTACCAAAGAAAAATAATCTTATTTTCATCACCTCTAACCTACCACTTTTTGAACTAGACAAAAAGACCATAGAACCATAAAATCTCCACGCTTTAAAATAATAAAAAGTAAAAGTTCTTTAAAATTTTCTGCGAATACGGGGTAGCTGAATGCGAGTAGTTATCTTTTATTCTTTTCCCACGAACATGGGGTAACGCAGGCTGAATAGAGATTTTCGCGTGTAGCAAGAAAATCTCGTTATGAAGCCGAGTAGTCCATGTGAGTGAGACGAAGCACAAGCTTACTAGACAATAAGATAAAATGCTCTTTTAAACCGCGAAAATGGGGTAGTTGAGAACGAATAGGAATTTCAAGTGTAGCGAGAAATTCCGTAAATGAGTTCGAAAATCTCCATTTAAGCGAAGACGAGCGAGAACGAAACAAACCGAGCCATCCGCAAAGCGGATTGCGAGGTAGTGCAGTTCTCCAGCGAGGACGGCGCCATGGCGGAGTGGTTTACGCAGAGGTCTGCAAAGCCTTTTACCCCAGTTCGATTCTGGGTGGCGCCTCCAAATTAACTAGTCCTTATTTGCTCGGGTGGTGGAATGGTAGACACGAAGGACTTAAAATCCTTTATCCCTTTAAGGATGTGCGGGTTCGAGTCCCGCCCCGAGCACCATTAATATTCATGATGACTTTATTATCTCAAACTTATTATTTCTGATGATTATTCTCTTAGCCTTTTTGTTTCTCATCTTGGTTTTTTATGTTATGGCCGAAATATGTGACAAATATTTCATAGAAAGTTTGGCTTCTATTGGAAAGAAACTAAATATTCCCGATGATGTAGCCGGAGCCACCTTAATGGCTGCGGGATCTAGTGCTCCAGAATTCTTTACCGCTATTATTGCGCTCTTCAAGATAGGTGCAGAAAGTGTCGGAGTGGGAACAATTGTTGGATCTGCACTCTTTAATCTTTTGGTTATTATTGGAGCTTCTGCTTTAGTAGCTAAAGCAATTTTAAGCTGGCGAATAATTATCCGTGATCTAGGATTTTATATAATTTCCCTACTTGTTTTATTATTTACTTTTTCAGATGGAACAATTACCCAAAATGAAGCTCTCTTGTATGTCATAGTCTATGGTCTCTACCTTTGGGTTTTAATGAATTGGAAAAAATGGGTACCTACCAATGATGCTGCTTTTTCTTCACCAGAAAAAAGCACAGAGGAACCATCCTCGAAAAATAACTGGCTCTGGAAACAAATAAAAAAAATCGTACTATTTATCCTCTCTTGTCTTCTTCCTAACCTCCAAAAACACCCTAATCGCTATATCATAACCTTCCTTCTCTCCTTAGTATATATTGCTGCTTTGAGCTGGATAATGGTAGATTTAGGGGTTTTTATTGCCCGAGGCCTACATGTTCCAGAAGCAATTATTGCCCTAACAATATTAGCCGTAGGAACCTCTGTTCCAGATTTATTATCTTCTATTGTTGCCGCTCGTCATGGATACAAGAATATGGCTGTAAGTAACGCTCTAGGAAGCAATACTTTTAATATCCTTATCGGTCTGGGATGCCCTTGGCTTATTTGGATTATTTTTAGTGGTAAGGATTTTACCGTAGAAAAAGAATCTCTTTGGTCATCTAGCATTTTCCTCTTTTTGAGTGTTATTCTTGTTTTATTAGTGTTATTAGTTAATAGATTCACGATTCACAAAAAAACCGGTTATTTCTTTATTATACTGTATCTTGGCTATATTTGTTACACCGTGCTAAAAGTAACTTCTCCGGAATTATTTGGTATATTATAATATAATTTAGCTATTAGTTTTTAGCCATTAGCTTTTAGCTAAAAAATCCTATTAAATTCTAGCCATTACTTATAATTTTTATTTGCCTTATTTATATAATAAATATATAATTATGGTGATTTAATAAAAAATTATGAAAACTCTTATTATGAAAGTAAACGAAAAAATTCCTCAAGAATTAGATTTAATTAAAGAATTTGAGGGACTGGGTAATAGAACTGCTACTTTTAATTTTCTAATTAAATATTACCTACTTACTAAGCAAAACTTTTTAGATAACTCTATAGTGAAGTTAAATAGCCTACTAGACAAAACAAACTTAGATAATTTACCTTCTGCAGAAGATCAATTAAAGGATGTCTAAATTAATAATATGAAAATATTTTTTACGGAGTATTTCAAGAAACAATTAAAGAAGTTAAAGAAGAAATTCCCCAATGTAAAAAATGATTTATTAGAAAAACTGGAAATATTTGATTTAAATAACGAGGTACATATTGGCAAAGGAATTTATAAGATCAGAATTAAAAGTTCTGATTATTCAAAAGGAAAATCGAGCGGATTTCGATCTTATATTTATTTATATAAGAGAAAAAATTTAATAGTTCCTTTGTGTATCTATCACAAAAGCCAAAAAGAAACTATTACTGAAAGCGAATTAAAATTCTATTTTGATAAAGTAATTGAAGAGTTGCTAAAAATTTAAGTGATAATTAAAAAAGAATTTGACAAAAAAATCTCTCTGCTTAAGTTTCCTAATGATGAATTCAAAAGTTATTGTGATCCTTAATTTACGCCGACGCTCGTAATGAGCGGGTAGAGACTTTTGTATTCTGAAATGAAACACTCCCCGCTCAACTTCGAGCGGGATTTTTGTATGTAAAAAAACTCGCTCAAAAAGTATGAGCTTGTTCTTTTACATATTGAAATAACCGAGAGCCGTCTGCTCATGAGTCTGAAACTTGTGAAAATTTCATCAAATTCAGCCGGAGCAGTGTGCAGACACTCTCTCGGTTAAACATTCAAATTAGGAAACTGTTATGAAAACTTCGTTAACAAAAAGAGACAAAGATCACGAAAATCATATTGTCTCTAAAATCGCCAACTCCGTAATCCTTCTTGATCCTCCAGATGAAATATCTGCTGTTAGAGGAAGACTTAACGGAAAGATGAAACACGGTGACAATGAACTAGATTTTTTAATAGGAGGACTAAATGTCCACTCAGATTTTTCTTCCGGATTTTTTCTTCTATCAGTAGGAGAGGATATGGACATATTGTGCGCACAACCTGCCAACAACCCACAGGAAATGAGTTTTTTTGCATACGACAGAGGGGGATCACTTTTGTTAGGAGAAACTTTATCTCTACACCTCAAATATAAAGAACCTTTTCCGCTTAGAATTAGATACCATCCAGGAAGATGTCACCAGATGCAATTCTACTTCAACGAGAACAAAACTTGGTGGGATGATCTAGACCAAAAAGGGTTCTCTACTCCTACAGAGATAACTGAACCTAGTCTTATATCCGGAATGAAAAAATCGTACGAAATAGTCGTCAATCTTTTTGAGATAGCTAAAAACGATTGGAGCAGATCCTTCAGTTTACAAGAAAAGAGCATCTCTCTTTCTTCCTCCCCAGTACCTGATCTATTGAGACATAACTAGAGAGTGATCTGCGAAACCAGAGGGGACGGTTTAAAACCGTCCCCCTACCATTTTTCACCAAAATCCTTAAACTAAAATCACATGCAAGAACTCATACTCACATATCTTCAAAAATATAAATCTTGGGACGGAAAGCTTTGCCAGCTTATCCAATTTTCTCCTGTACCCAAAGGACAGGAAGGCGACTTAGCTATGAGTTTTTTTGAACTCACTAAAACCGTTTCTAAACCCAACCCAAAAGCTGAAGCATGGTCAGAGAAAGAACCAATTGATTGGAAAAAATTTGAGAAAGGTCTGTATTTTGGTGTAACAATAGGTCAGATAGCTCAGGACATTGCTTATCTTTTCAAAGATTGTCCTTTTATTGAACGCACAGAAATCGCTGGTCCCTACCTCAATTTATTCTTCAAGAATGAAGTCTTCTTCAATGAAGTATTTAAAACTCCCCTCTCTACTGATTTATTAAAAAACAAAAATATTGTTTTAGAATTTTCTGGACCCAATACCAATAAACCATTGCACTTAGGACATATGAGAAATCATGCCCTAGGAATTTCTATGAGTAATCTTCTAGAGGCTGTTGGAGCTAAAGTACACCGTGTAAACATTATTAATGACCGTGGAGTACATATTTGTAAATCCATGTTGGCTTACCAAAAATGGGGTAATAATGAAACTCCAGAACAAACCAAAGAACGACCTGACTTTTTTGTTGGTCGTTATTACATCAAATTTGAACAAGAATTAAAGAAAGATCCTAGTCTCAAAGACCAAGTTCAAGAAATGCTTATTAAATGGGAAGATGGAGACACAGAGGTGCATAACTTGTGGAAAAAAATGAATGACTGGACACTATCCGGACATGCCAAAACTTATGAAAGACAAGGAATTGAATTCGAGAAATCCTACTATGAATCTGAAACCTATAAGCAAGGCAAAGAAATCGCCGAAGAAGGTTTAAAAAAGAAAGTCTTCTATAAGAAAGAAGATGGCACCATTGCTATTGATTTAACCAGTGAAGGCTTAGATGAAAAAGTCATTATGCGAGCAGATGGCACCAGTGTCTACCTCACCCAAGACTTAGCGGTAGCTACTCTTCGTGATCAAGACTTTAATCATCCAGACGAGCTAATTTATACCGTAGCCGATGAACAAAATTACCATTTCAAAGTACTTTTCCTCTGCTTAGAAAAGTTAGGAATTTTAAATAGAGATAAACTCTGTCATTTGGGTTATGGATTAGTGAATCTTCCTCACGGCCGAATGAAGTCCCGAGAAGGAACAGTTGTCGATGCCGACAACCTTATGGATGAACTTTCTGATCTTGCTCTCAAACAAATTCACAAAAGAAATCCTGAAACCACTAAAGAAAAATCACAATCTACTGCGGAACAAATCATGAATGCCGCTTGGAAATTCGCCTTACTTACCACCACTCCTAAAAAAACTATAACCTATGATCCAGACAAATCTCTAGCCTTTGAAGGTGCTACCGGTCCTTATCTGCAATATGCTGGAGTAAGAATTAAATCTATCTTTACCAAAGAAAAACCTGGTTCTGGATATGGAACACCAGGCAACGCAGAGAAACCCTTAGGAGTTAAGGTATTAGAATTCCCAGCAGTATTAAATAGATCAGCAGAAAATAAAAATCCTACCTATCTAGTTACCTACTTATTAGAACTAGCCCAAGAATGGTCTAGTTTTTATGCTGAAAATTCTGTTCTCAAAGCAGAAACAAATGATCTCAAACAAGCTCGTTTAGCTTTGGCTAAAAAAGTATTAGATGTTCTAGAAAAGGGTCTGGGAATTCTGGGAATAGAGATTCCAGAGCAAATGTGAAATAGGGACAAAGGACAAGATTACAAGGGACAAGCAAGAAAAATATCCCCTTTGCTTTATACTTGTCCCTCGTCCCATGTCCCTTGTCCCTTATAAAATGTCCCTAGAGAAGAAACTTGGCTGGCTTTAAATTCTCTATCTTCTTAGCCAGTTTTAAATCTTTGATAGTAATTTTCCCCACATAAAGATCTGAAATTTTTCCTTTGTCGGCTATAAACTTCTCGATGTCCTGATTACCTAAAAAATAAATCGCATCTTTCGTAAAAGATCCTTTTTGAGTGGTATCCAGTAGTCCCCTTTTAGCTCTCACACACATCTGCCAAACAAATTCGTCTTCTAGGTCATAAGTATTCTGTAAGTAGTGAAATAAGTCACAAAAAGACATTTGATTAGCTAAATGAATCGCAACTACTTGGTAAGCTGGTCTTAAAAATTTCTCCCCCAAGCTTAGTCCCAACTGATTCTGATTCCAAATAGCTAAGCCTTCTTCTGTGCGTAAATATCCAGCAGTACCTCTTTCAAAAAGACGGAAGTGTTGGAGTTTCCCGTTTTCAAAACGAAAAACATGCGTACCTATCTCGTGAACCAGTAATGCTTTTAATCTATTCAAACTAAACTTAGCCCCCTTCTTAAGCAGAATAACATTGTGTTTAGTAACTTGTATATCTGCGACTGTTTCTTCTAGTACTTTTATCTTCCAAAAAGATAATTTATGAATCTTGAGAAAATCCAACAATACTTCTATCGAGGCCTTACTATCTAATTCTTCGCTTTCATCTGCTTCAAGTTTTGGAATTTCTTGTTTTAAGAAAGTTAGGGCAGAACGATAAGTATGCTGTCCCACTATCCCAAAAGTTCTTTCTGAAAATTTTTGAAAATCTTTAGTTCCTACTGATTGAATTAAAGAAATCTTGTTATCTAGTTCCTTGATTTTCCCAGTAAAAAGGGGGAACAATTCATGATCTACTTCTGGCATTCTCTTTAAATCTCTCTGCATCTGTTCCAAATTCAAATCACATTCTTTATAAAAAAACCTTGGAGAAAACTCTGGATTAGATAAGAAAAGAGCTTTTTGTTCTGCTAGATTACGAGGATTAACATAGGAAAGAAGTTTTATTTTCTCATCTATCTCACAAAGTTTTTCATCAATATTACGCATCATTCGTTCATCTAACCGAGATGATACAACATTTAGTTTTTCGTGAACACTTTTTTTGTTCGGATCAATTAAAAAGTCTATCAAAAATCGTCCAGCTAAAACCAAATCCATTTCTCCTGTTTCTCCCTTCTCTACTGGTAATTTTACCCGTTTCCCCTGAATAGAAATATCCACAATAGAACCTGTATAGAAATCATCTTTGATTATATTTGTTTCCGCCGCCAAATCTATTCTGGCCTTAATTGTCTGTGGTTTCTCAGAATTAAGAACTACCAATTCTGTAATTCCAACTACAGGCTTCGAAGATCCATTATTATCTGCCCCTTTAGGAGATTTAGAAGTTTGAGAAAAAAGAGTTTTAGAGACTTCCACACCATCTTCAGGAGTAAGAACATTAAGATCTGCTACTTTTTCAAGTCTAGTTTTCAAAGGAATTCTATTAGCAATCTGTACCTTTAATCCAGCTCGAGCATTTATCTCAAGTACTTTTACACCAGTTTTAGAAATCCCTAAATCTACCCCCAAGAAACCTACTTTTGTAGCTTGTTGTATTCTAGAAGCCGCAAGTAGTATTTCATCCCAAAAAGGAACTTTGAAGCCAATCGCAGAATGTCCATTGGGAAGTTTCTTAATAAATTTACCATGTTGTGCCCCACCAATACTTTTACCTGTTCCAATATCTACTCCTAGAGCAATTGCTCCTAGTTCCATATTAGCTTTTCCTTCTGATTCATAAGTTGGAATCCTGACCATCGCAAGAACTGGCACCATGTTAAAAACAATCACTCTTACATCTGGCAATCCAATCTCTGTTAGTTTTCGGAAATCCGGATGTGGTTCTAATCTTTCTTCAAAAATAACCTTATCGTAAGCCCCAGAAATAGAATATTTTCCATCTAAAATTGCGGTACAGTGACGGTATAATGATTCTTCGTCTATTTTTTTATCCTGGATTGTGTACCAATACTTTCCTTTTTTCCTAACAATAACAATGATCCCCCCTCCTGCCATCCCCCTATTTGGTTTGATCACGAAAACATCTGGCAAAGAATGAAAAAATTCTGGTGTTAATTGCGTATATTTGTGAACGACATTATATAATTTAGCAACACCTATCCCCCGTGACTCTAAAAAGTGTTTCGTAAAAATCTTATCATCTGCTAATTTTTTTTGAGACCTAGAATTATGCTTCGCAATGTAATCCAAGTTGCGCGAATTAATCCCAAGTATTCCACCAGCCTTCTTAATAAAATCAGTCATTAGTCGTTAGTCTTTAGTCATTAGTCATTAGTATATTATAATATAACATAGATCTTGGTTATTCAGCTAATAGCTAATGACTAAAAGCTAATAACTTATTTTCATTCTTCCTCATGGGTATCTTCACTAAATAAAGCCCTAAACTTAAAGTACTCTGTCAGCCTTAATCCAGTAAATCTTCCTAACCACACATTTCCCAAAATAGGCAGTAAAATAATTTCTGGTAAGGCTAAAATGGCATTTTCTAACCATCCCCAAGTAACTAAGAAATAAGATAACAAAGAAACTATTACAGTCTTCCCTGCCACAATGAGAGCATATCGTATCCCTTCGGAATCTTGGGCAGCTAAAAATTTCTCAGAAAGAGTAGCCATAACCAGCATTGGAAAGATTGTCAGAGTCAAATTTATAGAAGAATCAAAGTAAACAACAAGCCCTAACACTAAAAAGAACGACAAAGCCAGCATACTCAGCAGTAAAGAGACTTTGGGAATATATAAAAGTTCTACTTTTTCAAAGAAAATACGAATTAAGTAACTAACCAGCATAACAACTAAAAACACAATTAACCCAAACTTAAGCCCCAACACCAAGAAACTTAAAGCAAGCATTAAAGGCGAATACACTCCAAAAGTAGCAATTCCGACAAACTGTCGTAGAAAAGCAATAACAAAAACAATAAAAGGCACAACAAACAAAAGATAAATTACATTTTGAGAAACTCCATGTGAAACAAAGTAAGTAGTTAAATTGGAAAAAGCCAGTAATGGAGATGTCGAACTCCGTTCATCAATAATCCTAAATTCTATTTCACGAGATTTAAGTTTTTCTATGATTCCTCCGCTATTTTTAGTTTGTTCAAAAATAGGATTTAAAGCTTCTGATCTCGTAAGAAGAATATAATCTGGTTTAAGAATCTTAAATATTGGTTGAGCCATCTTAGCCACCTTGTCCAGAGAAGAAGGAAATATCTGTACCCATAATTTTTCTTTCACATCAAACTTTTTTTCTGGAGATAAACGACGCCAAAATTGAGCAAAATTTTGTAAAGCAGCGGCTGATTTAGTATGAAAAATTACCAGATTAGAATCTTGAACAAACTCTAAATCTTCCTGTATCAAACGGATAAATTCTTCTTCGGCAGAAAAACCTGTTTCGGCTTTTTCATAAGGAATACTTTTAAGCCAAATCCCATGTTCTCCAGCCTGTAAAACCACTTCTTCTGAAGTTGTTTTAGAATCAGCCACTAGAATCCCTTTCGTATCAAAAACAATTACTTCTTTCGTTAATTCCTCTTTTTCTCGCCCCTGTCTAACTCTCAGTGTTATTGTATATCGTCCAGGACGAACAAAAGAATGAGCAATTTGTTCTCCCCATTGCATCCTAGTCTCATCCCCAAAATCCCAAGAAAAAACAGGTGCTCCGTAAGAAGGAGCGATTTTTTTGGTAAAAGAAGCATCAAAAAGTACTTTTTTACCAAATTCCACAAAATCATCAGCTTGAATAATAGGTAATATTTTTTCTTCTTCAAAAGCTGGTTTCTCTATCTTTTTTGTCAGTTCTTCTGCATTTTGCGCCCCAACGGAACAAGCAAATAAAGTAAGTAGTAATAATAATTTTTTCATCTGAAAAATTGTGGCGAAATCCTCATTTTTTGCAACCTTTTAATCCTTTTTATTATATTATAATATAACAAAAACAATGTAGAATGTAGAATGAAGAATGTAGAATAAAAATACAAAATTAAAAAGCTCAAAAGTCATATATATTCCTCCCCTTGCAGGGGAGGCTAGGTGGGGTATGAGGAAAAATTTACCTTTTACCTTTTAAATTCTATATACTTAATACGAAATACTTAATACTGACCCATGAAAGTAGAAATTTTCCGGATAGATAAATCGCTTCCTCTGCCTAAATACGAAACTGCAGGCTCCCTTGCTTTTGATTTCCTCGCCAGAGAAGAAACAGAAATTAAGCCCCAGGAAATAAAACTAATTCCGGGAAATGTGATTGTTAAATGCCCTAAGAATTTAGCTTTACTTGTCCTCCCTAGAAGTTCTATGCCTCTAAAGAAATCTCTAGTTTGTCCTCATTCTATTGGGCTTATAGATGGAGATTACCATGGAGAAAAAGATGAAATCATGATTCAAGTGATGAATATTGGTAAAACACCTGTAACCGTAGGAAAAGGAGAACGAATTGCCCAAGGACTATTTGTCAAAACAGAAACCGTAGAACTAGAAGAAGTTCATAATCCTAGTGAAATTTCTCGAGGGGGGTTTGGCAGCACTGGGGAATGAAGAATGTAGGATGAAGAATGAAGAATTATCACCCGAAACCATCAGTCTTCTTAATGCCAATAATGAAAATAAATATTTAGTCAAACATTTTTTAACCTTGTAATCTCAGTTCTCCTATGCGTTCATTTAAGAAATGAATGTGTATAAACCTATCATTTACATTCATTAAAAATTAATCTATTCTGTTGTTGTTTCTTAATCTTAAAATGATGCAATTTCCTGTCTTAATTTATCAAGATGAAGATGGTGTTTTCATTGGCGAAGTACCAACTCTAAAAGGAGTTCATACTTACGGAAAAACACTAAAAGAACTCTATAAAAACTTAGAGGAAGTATTGCAATTGTACCTAGAAGTAAAGAAAGAACCTCCTCTCCAAACTCATTATTACTTTCAAATCCTAAATATTAATGACCAAGCTAAAAATAGTACCAGCCAAAAAAATTATCAAGTGGCTTGAAGACAAGGGATTTGAAATCATTCGTCAAAAAGGAAGTCATGTTTTTTTACAGAAAGAAGAATTATTTACTACTGTTCCTCTTCATAATAAAGACCTTCCAAGGGGAACTATTTTAAAGATTTTAAAAGATTGTGATATTTCAAAAGAAACCTACAAAGAGGAATTATGAATCTTGAAAAAACTTTTACAGATTTTCTTAAGCAAGAAGAACTTGTTGGGAAAAAATTATTACTCGCTATATCTGGCGGAGTAGATTCCACAGTACTACTGGAAGTAGCTTCTCTGACTGTAGATATTAAGGATTTGGCAGTATTTCACCTAGATCATGGAGCTAGAAAAAATTCCAAAAAAGACTTAGAGTTTGTACAAAAAATGTGTTCAAAAAAAGGAATTAAATTCTATGGAGAATCCTTAACCAAAACTCCTGCCAAAAACAAAGAAGAATTCTGGCGAGATCAAAGAAAAAAATTATCTAATAAAATTGCTAAAGACTTCAAGGCGGAACGAATCCTAACTGCTCATCATGCTACAGACTTGGTAGAAACAATGCTATTTAGGTTGGTCAAAGGATGTGGCGTAGCAGGTCTTTCCCCTTTTGACAGGCCTACTAAACCTTTTTGGCAAGTTCCTCGCACTGAGATAGAAAAATACGCGAAAGAGAAGAAACTAAAGTTTGTTAAAGATTCTTCTAATGACGATATTAATCTGGAACGCAATTTAATCCGTCATAAAGTTCTCCCCAAGTTGCGAATCATTACCCCCAACTTAGAGAAAGTTTTTGTCTCAGAAAGTAGAATCTTTAGTGAAGTAAGTGATTTTCTAGCAAAATCAATAACTGCTTATACTAAATCTCCTCTCCCCCTAAAAGACTTTCTGGAGCTATCCCCTATCCTCCGAACAGAGCTTTTGCGGCTAATTAGCACCAAAACACCTAGTTCTAGTGAAATAAGAGATCTTCTAAAGTGGTTAAAAAATAACCCAAAAGGCAATTCTGTAAAAAGTATTGGTGGAACAAAAATTCAGTTAAAAACTAAAAAACTATACTGGGAATAAATAAAAGAAACAAAAAAATTGTTGCCTTTGGTGTTGAGAGCTAAAGCGACTCCACGAAGTAAGCGTTAAAAATGGCAACTGGTCTCCTCTTTAAAAGAAACCTGTGAAAATTTTTATCTACTAACAAGCAAAGATATGAAGTAGCCGTCATTGTTTTGTCATTTTAGCTTACGAGTGGAATAGTCGCTTCGCGAAATACCAAGCGCAACGAGTTTTTTTGTTTCTTTCCCCGATAAAAACGAGGGCAAGCTTTTGCGGAAAAAAAAGAAAGGCAAGAAAAAAAATATTAATCTCAAGAAAAAGCTTCTTCCCCCGCACCTTTTTGATCGACAAAACAATTCACATCAATATCACACAAACTAAAATTAGTTGAGAAGCAACTTGCAAATTTAATAAAAAAGGTACTTGGTCAGAATGACAATATTTTTATAAAAATTTCAAAACCACCTCTAAGTAGTCACCCTCAAAGTATTGCGGTAGTTCTTCTTTACTTACCCACTTAAAATCATCTAGCTCTTCAGTGTTTATCTTTACTTCTCCAGACTTAAATTGAGCGACAAAGAAGACTACCTTGGCTCCTTTAATCCCCGGACGATGTCTTTTGAAGGTTTCTGGAAAAAAATAACTGTATTCTCCAATTGGTTTACTCTCAATCTCTATTTCCAAAGCTTCCCCACATTCCTCTCTTAATTCTCTTGTAGCGGCCTGTAAAGCATTTTCTTCCTTCTCTTGTCCACCTTGAGGAAATTGCCAAGCATGATGTTCTCTTGGTTTCTTCACAATAAGAATTTTGTCATCTTTCCTAACAATAACAGCAGAAACTTTTCTTAATTTCCCAACTAAATCCAGTAAACGCAACCTAAAATTCAACAATATATTCATTATTCTTCAGCTAATAGCTAAAGACTAAAAGCTAATAGCTAAACTACGACACTTTTAGAATCTCATACTTAAACTTACCACCTGGAGCCATTACTTCCACAATATCTTTAACTTTTTTACCTAAAACCGCCGCTCCTACAGGAGATTCATTAGAAATCTTGTGCATCGCAGGATCAGATTCTGTAGAACCAACTATTTCATATTCATGTTCTTCACCTCCTGTCATTTTTAATTTTACAGTAGAACCAATTTCTATTGTTCCCTTCTTGTCTTTAGATTCCTTAATAATCTCGGCCATCTTAATCTGCTCCTCCAATTCCGAGATACGAGCCTCAACAAAAGCTTGCTCATTCTTAGCTTCATCATATTCCGCATTTTCTGATAGATCTCCATAAGAAATTGCTTCTTGCAGTCGAGCCGCGACTTCTTTTCTTTTGACAGTCTTTAGCTCTTCTAGTTCTAGTTCTAATTTAACCAATCCTTCTTTCGTTACGAGGATTTTCTTTGCTGGTTGTTTTTCGTCTTTTTTTGCCATATGAGAGGTGAATAATTACGGAGAGAAAACTACTTTATTTCTATAGAAAATCAAGTTAATTTAAAATTTTAAAATACTCGTTATCTTGCCTGCCCTGAGAAGCCGTAGGCGAAGAATGGGTAAACTTGTTGTCTCGTCATCTAATTTCATGCTTCTATTCTTATCGCCATCGGATGATCTCGAAGTTTTTCTAATACTTTCCCTTCAATCTGACGAATTCTTTCTCTAGTAACATTAAATTCTCGTCCTACTTCTTCTAGAGTGTGAGGAATACCATCTTCTATTCCAAATCTCATTTTGATAATCTTTTGTTCTCGGGCAGATAAATATTCTAATAATGCTTCTATATTCTCCTTAATCATCTTCCGGTGAGCAGTTTCAAAAGGAGAAACTGCAGATTCATCTTCTATAAAATCTGAAAGTTTAGAATCTTCTTCTGTTCCTACTGGGGCTTCTAAAGAAACAATATCTTGAGATATTTTGAGAATATAATTAATCTTTTTAATATCTAAATCCATTTCTGCCCCAAGTTCTTCTGGTAACGGTTCTCGTCCTAATTCCTGTTGTAAACGGCGTTGAGTATAACGAAGCTTATTAATTGTTTCTACCATATGAACCGGAATACGGATCGTTCTAGCTTGATCTGCAATAGCTCTCGTAATAGCCTGCCTGATCCACCAAGTAGCGTAGGTGGAAAACTTAAATCCTTTACGATAATCAAATTTTTCTACGGCTCTTAATAATCCAAAATTACCTTCTTGCATGAGATCTAAGAAAGGAAGCCCTCTTCCTATGTATCGTTTAGCAATTGAAACAACCAAACGAAGATTAGATTCTGCTAATTTTTGTTTAGATGATAAATCCCCCATTTCTATTTTTTTAGCCAATTCTACTTCTTGATCAGCAGTTAGTAGTGGAATACGCCCAATCTCATTTAAATACATCCGTACCGAATCATTAGAGATTTCTGACAAATCTACTGCTTTAGGTTCTTCCTCGTCCTTCTCTGGCTCATCTGCATCTTTTTCTTTTTTTTCTCCAATAACTTCAATCTGTACTTCTGTTGGTTCTTCCTCCTCATCTGTTTCTAATTTTTCATCCTCTATCTTCTCTTTCCAAATTTTTTCTTCTCGGACATCTATGACTTCCACTCCTAAGTCAAAAAGAATTTCGTAAAGATCGTCCAAGAGAAGTAAATTCTCTTCTATATTAGGAACAGCTTTCATTAATTCTTGTTCTGTAATAAACCGTTGTTCTTTACCTTTTTGAATTAATCTCTGGATCTCTTTCGGGAAATCTAGAATTCTTTTTTGGAACTTTCCCATTCCGACATCTTGTTTTTTGGTCATTTAATTAAATGTTAGTTTATAGTTTTTAGTTATTAGTGTTTAGTAATCAGAATTGCTCTAAGAATTCTTTTTTTTGAGAGAAAAGAAGTCTAATGTCGTCTATTCCGTACTTCATCATGGCAAGTCTGGTTAATCCAAACCCAAAAGCAAAACCAGAATATTCTTCTGGATCTACGCCACAGTTTCGTAAAACATTGGGATGAACCATCCCAGCTCCCATAAATTCTATCCAACCAGAATTCTTACAAGTTTTACACCCCTTACCGTTACAAATTAGGCAAGAAAAATCCACCTCTAATCCTGGTTCCACAAAGGGAAAATAACCAGGACGGAAACGGATCGTAATTTCTTTTTCAAAAAGCTCAGACAACATTGTTTGAATTGTTCCTTTAAGGTGTGCGAGAGAAATCCCCTTATCAACCATTAATCCTTCTACTTGATAAAAGATTGCATCATGGGAAGCATCAACCGCTTCGTTGCGATAACATCTTCCAGGAACCACCGCTCTAACTGGTACACCTCCCTCCATCATTCTTCTGATTTGACTATTGGAAGTATGCGGACGGAGAACAGTGTTTTTGTGAGGATCTCCAGTTTTACTGTTAATAAAAAAAGTATCTTGCATGTCTCTCGCTGGATGCGTACTGGGAATGTTAAGAGCATCAAAATTACGCCATTCCGTTTCTACTTCTGGTCCCGCAAAAATCTCAAAACCCATGGAAGTAAAAATATCTTCTACTCTTTTCTGAACTCGGGAAATCGGATGAAGAGAACCATGATCTCGATGATAATCTTTAGTAACATCTATCCAACCAGAATTTAATTTATCATCTAAAGATTCCAGTTCTAATTCTTTCTTTTTTGTCTCAAAAGAATCAAAGAGTTCTACTCTTACTTTTTGCACTTCCTGCCCTACCGTTTTTTTTTCAAAACTAGGTAGGGTTTTTAGTTCTTGTAAAAACTCCCCCAATTCACTTTTTTTAGATAAAAAATCAGTATAAAACTTCTTTAAATCTTCGGGTGTCTTTATTTTACTAAAAGCTTCTTTTGCTTTTCTGGAAAATTCGGAAACACGATCAACCAATGTTTTCAAAGGAAAAAGGGGCAAAAAAGCTTGATTTCTCTCACAAAATCCTGTAAAATGTAACGAACAATTTAAAAAAGTCAAATTTAATTCCTTTCAGATGGTAAAATTCCACTTCGGTCTCGGTAATGATGATAATGATGATACTAAGGATGGTAATCAAGTTGTAGATCCTGCTCAAACACAAGGTGCGGGTGATGATACAGCTACAACTGATGACACCGTAGGAACACAAGATAATCTTGTCTCACCAATTCTAACCGAACCACCTGCTCTGATTGCAGAAGAAGTTAAACCAGACGAAGTAATTACTCCAACAGAACCTGTCGTAGACCCTGAACCTGTCGCAGACCTTGAGCCCGTCGAACAGGTTGAACGGGTAGTAGCGTTAACAGCAGCTCCAGTTACAGAAGATATTACTCCAGTTGTAGAGACTCCAACTACTGAGCCAATAGCTATTGAACCTACTCCCGATTCTAATTCAAATCCTTTTTCTACTAATTCCAATTTGGGGACAGAACTTGTTGCTGAATCAACTCCTGAAGAAACAGTTCCTGTTACGGAGGAACCATTTATTATAAAAGCTAATCCGGTGATAGAAATTTCTCCTGAACCAACGCCCGAAGTTACTGCCAAAAAAGTTGCTCCAATTACTTTTAGTGGAGATACTGCTACGGAAAAAACTACTAGTTCTTCTGGTGGCGGAGATCCTTTAGTAACTCTTAAACAAGTAAAAGGAGAAATAGAGGGTTATGTAAAAAGTCATAAAGATAATATTAAGAATCTTCAAGACCAAATTCGAGACCTAGAACAAAAAATCCAAAATGAGAAAACAGAATTACGCAACAAACAAACTGAATTTTCTACAATGATCCGAGATATGGAAAATCTAACTAAAGATTTTAATGGAAATGGAAACGAAAATCATAGACCTAATAAGCAAGATGATTCCAAAAATAAAAGGAATCATTAAATGATCTTGTCTATAGACAATTTTTAATTTCAAATTTTTTCTAAGTTCTAAGTTCTAAACTCTAAGCCCTAAAGTTCTAAGTTCTATTAATCAAAAAACCCCGCAGAAGCGGGGTTTTTTATATCAAACTAAAAGTTCGAAATTATCGAACCATTTCTTTCAAATTCTTTCCAGCCTTGAAAGTAGGTACCTTTCGAGCAGGAATCTGAATTTTCTGAGACGGATTCTGTGGGTTTACACCAACTCGAGCTTTTCGGTGTGAAACACGAAAAGTTCCGAATCCAGTAAGAGTAACTGTTCCGTCTTTGGCAAGTTCCTTACCAATAGTACTTAAAACTGCTTCAAGTGCGTCTGCTGCACATTTTTTAGTGCATCCACAACACTTTGCAACTGAACCAACGAGATCGCCTTTTGACATAGCCATTTTTGAATGGGGTTAAGATATACAAAAAAGCACGGGGATTGTAAACGCTCTATTTTCCTTTTGACAAGCCTTTTATGGCAATTTCGGGTTGCAACAAAAAAGAAAACATTGGGAAGTACTAGAATAAAAATAACCGCTCTGGTACTGTTTTCTAGGCCACCTGGGTATATTTAGAGCTCGCAAAATACTGTTTCAGCTTGGTATCATAGTTATTGTCTCTATAAGCTGGTCCATTATATCCACGAGCAAAATCAGCCCATTCTTTATTTCTAAGAGCCGTATCTAAATTATTTTTTTCGACGAAATTTTTAAAAGCAGAGAATTGAGCCCCTATATCAGTAGACATAGCATGAATCATTTCGTCAACCGACTCATATCCAGCAACTTCATGATTAAAGCCCATGATTTGAAAAGCTCCAAAACTAGTTGCCATTTTCCGAGCCTCCTCTACAGGATGTCCTGCTTTCCTTTCTCGTAAGAAAATATGTGGTTCAAATCTAGTAGCAGCAAAATCACCTCCCCCAGATTCAATCATAAGTACTGCATCAATAGCTGCGGGAGAAACTCCTAAACTACTAGCTGTTTGCCTAATAGATTCTTCCATTGCTTCTTCTTTATTTTCTCCTAAAGCTAAATTCATTTTTTTTACTTCCTTCTGAAATCCTTCGGCCAATTCGAGATTCTTACGAAAATCTTCTTTCGCCTGATCTTCATTTTCAACCGGCTGAATATCTTCAAAAGCTGTTTTTTCTTCTTCTGTTATGGTTGGATTTATATCTATTTTTTCTCCACCAAAAACAGCTAAATAATCCTTTGCTCTATTTAAATAACCAATTTTTCCGCTATCTGAAATAGATCTTTTCCCTAATCCCCCATCTACTCGCACAAAACTAGTACTAGAAGGCAATAAATCCCCAAGTCCTATATATTTTTTCGCATTCTCATTCCCATGAAAATCAATAACTCCATCTATTAAAAATAAAGTATTTAATTCTTCTGAACTTCTTTTTAGAAATTCCGAAGCAGGAATATTTTGTATCATTTTTTCTGCCCCTTCCATATCCAGAGGATTAACATCTTCATCACCTCTTCTTTCAAAAGTATCTACGACTATACCTATCTTCTCTTGCCAATCCACATTTATCTCTGGTCTCTCGTATGACGAAACAGTGATTTGTTCTTTTGACTGTATTTCTTTTACTTCTGAATTAGACATCCTTGAGAATATAAATATTCATTATATTTTAGCACAAATTCCTATTTTTTTCAATAACTTCTAGTAGTTTCTCTCGATTATCATCCGGAGCAATTTTATTTTTTCTTTTTATCCCACATTTTTGGCATTTAAAAACAACAGCTTTCATCTCATTCCCTGCAATCTCAATAAACAATGGTTCCATGATTCCGCCACATTTCTCGCTTCTATCTCCCGGATTTATATCGACATGCTTAGAACAAAGACACTTCCTGCAATGATTACGGCAAGTCTTTTCTACAGGAGGATTTTCTGCTCCACAAACTTCACATATGAATCCTTCATTACGATGAATAAATCTTTTCATGTTTAAATAGTATTAAGTATGTCGTATTAAGTATATAGTATAAGAAATTTTTAATTTTATAATTTTTAATTTTGTAAATAATTTTCAATATCCTAATTTTTAAACATTGAAAATTGTTACACGAAACAATATATAAATATAATAACATGAGTGTAAAAATATTAGGTGTTGAGATAGATCAAGTATCCCGCGAACAATTACGAGCAATTTTAAAGGAACAATTAGAACAAAAGAATTTTTTTCAGATTGCGACGGTTAATCCAGAGTTTCTCGTAGAAGCCCAGAATAATAAAAAGTTTAAACAAGTTTTGCAGGATTGTGACCTCAAAGTCTGTGATGGAGCAGGTATTTCTATCTTAGCTAGATTATTATTGAACAAAAAAATTGTTCGTATTTCTGGGGTAGAAGTAGCAAAGACTTTATGTGCAGTATGTGCAGAAGAAAATAAATCTTTATTTTTCTTGGGAGGATTTGAAGTAGCAGATAAAGCTGCTGCAAAGATGAAAAAGAAATATCCTCATCTGAAAATTGCGGGAACTTTGGATGGAGATGAAAATACTTTAGAGGAAGTAAAGAAAACTAACCCAGACGCCATTCTTGTCGCTTTTGGCGCTCCTAAACAAGAATACTGGTTAGCCAATAAGGGGAAACAAATAAATGGCTTAAAAATAGGGATAGGAGTCGGAGGAACTTTTGATTTCTGGGCTGGCAAAGCCAAAAGAGCCCCTAAATTCATGCAAAAAATAGGATTGGAATGGCTTTGGCGATTATTTCTTTATCCCCAAAGAATAAAAAGAATTTTTACTGCTGTAATAATTTTCCCAATTTTAATGATTAAAGAACAGATTACGAGATGACGAAATTAGGGACCCATTCGGCAGGCTCAGGGCAGGCAAGGGACATGGGACAAGATAACAAGCGTTACATTATAATATGCTAGGAACAGTCTTTAGTCTATAGCCAGTAGTCAATAGTCAAAAATACTAAAAAGCCCCCCCCAGTTTTTATCCTACGCAAACCCAGTCATTCTGGCTTGTCCAGAATCTTGTGAGTACAAATCTTACATTAAAGCGTTAGCGCTTATCTAAACAAAAGTTCAACGCTGACACTTTAATGCATGATAACAACGCTTAGGATTCTGCTTATTGAGGATAGTGAACTGCGTTGAGCTTGCTCAAAAGCAAGTGGAAGAATAATAAAAAATTATAGATATTAACTAAAAGCTAAATACTAATAGCTAATTGCTATTTTATAGATTCTCAAGTTCAGCCAAAATCCCCTCTTCTTCTCGTTGTTCCTGTTCTTCTACTGCTTTTTCTCGCTCTCTCAATTCCTGCCTATTCTCAGCTTGTCGCTGAGCCTTGTGTTCTATTCGGGCTTTAACTGTTTCTGGATCTTCTGGTTCTTTTTTGCCATATTTACTATCAATCTCTGCTAATTTTTGTTTTTCTCTAACCAAAATATCTCTTAGCTTTTCTACCTGCTCTTCATTCATGGCTTCGGTCAGATTAAACCAGTATTGCTTTTCTCCGTCATCCATTGATTCTGATTGCATAATCAAAACTATCAACTCCTGATCCCCTGTTAACAACTTCTCTGGAACAGTGAAGTCCTTAATCGTTTTTCCTGATTTTGTTTTTATGTCTTGGAAGTTCATTCTTCTTTTTCTTTAGTTTCTGTTTCTGTTTCTGTCTTATTAGTCTGAGAAACACTTTTGCCACCCAAAAGTTTGCCTAATTGGTCAAAAGTATCGAAGTCAATCCACTCCCCATTTATTTGAGCTTTCAAATCTCCTTCTTCTCCAAACATCCACCAAGCACGAACATCTTTATTTATATTTACCTTGTCATCCCCATCATTTAAATCCAACTCGATAAATCCACTAGAGTTATTTATTTCCTGCAAAAGCTTAAGTGTTAATTCTCCTGTTTTAGTTGTTCCATTACTACCTATTTCAGCCGCTACCTGAGTTTTATTTAACTGTTTTAAGAAATGGCGAACTTTCTCACTATTCTTTATTAACTCTCTCAACTCTAATGCTTTTGCTGAAAGATCCTTATCACCTTTTTTCTCGAAATCATCTAAAAGCTTGTTTAAATTAGGCTGTCCTAATTCGCCTAAATCAGAAATTTCAAGCTCTGTAAGTCCTCCGTCACTTCCCGTTAATTTCAATTCATTCCAATCAAAAATATTAATTATAGCATCCATAATATCCTCATCATTCCAATCCAACTCCCTGACCTCAATGTTTTTACGCATGAGAGATAATTTAAATTCATCTTTTACTTTTTCTACCTTTAAGAAATCTTGTTTTTCCTTTATTTTCAAAAGGGTTTCTATTTTCAAATTCTTCTGGAGAGATACTCCCAAAAGAGTTTCTCCTCCTTTTTCCTTAAATATTTCCTGCAAAGCAATTATTTGTTCTGAATCTAAGGCATTGAGTTCATTATCGTTCAAGTTAGAAACCTTAATTTTTTCAGGTTCCTCCTGAGCCACTTTTTTTAATCCTTCGATATCCCCTTGTTTTTTTTCTTCTTTCGCCTGCTCTTCTTCTAGTTCTTTTGATTTCTCCTGTATCTCTTCTAAAACATGATTTTTTCCATTCCAACTTTCCATCAAATTACTCCAATTTTCTCCAGAGAAAATACCGCCATCACTAGTAAAAAGTAATTTAAGTGCCTCAGCTAGCCTTTTTACGATAGAAAGTATCCCGCTATCAAACATCCCAATATCCGTTTGTTTCGCCTTCCAAACTGCATAATCATCTACCCCTCCCTGTTTCATAATATAATCTCGGTATCTTTCTTGTAATGTTTTAGAATCTTTTTCATCGACGGTAGTCATTTTTTCTTCGATTTCCTTAATTCGTTCTTTTCTCTTCTCAAGAGGAATACTGTTGTCCTCTATATCTATCTGAATATCTTTAGAAAATCCATCCTTAAGACGATCGACTTCTTCCGTAGTTAAACCACTGGTCGCAACTAATTCTTTATTTATTTCTTCATATCTCGAAGAAAAGTTATTTTCTTTGAAAAATGCCTCTATAGAACCTTTTATTTCCTTTGTTTTTCCTAAACTAGAAATACTAAATCCCAAACTATCCTTAAAAGCATTTTCAAAAAGAGACCTTAAATCTGTCACATTCATCATAATTCCCTTTTTGTCATCGTTAATATCTTTTTCCAAGTGTGGGAAAACTGATTCAATAGCCGCTTGTACATTATCCTTGTATTTTCCGTCAATTTTATCTGTATTTATTAAGTTAGCTAAAAGGTCTTTCTTTATTTCTTTGATAGAATTAATTGCTTTAATTTTAACTTCTTTTAATTCCTGATTAGCTTCCACTACCTCCTCCTGATTATTCACTAAATTTTCTTGATCAGAAACTACTTCATCACTCTCCCTGAACTCTTCTGCGTTTTCCAAATCTTCTAACTCAATTTGTTCTGGTGTTTCTTCTAAACCTTGAACATCTTCATTAAGAACCTTCAGCTCTTCCTGAGTTTCCTCTATTGCCGCAACCCTTTCGATGTTTTCGGGATTGTTTTGGGCAATTTCAACCATAATTTTTATTATTTATTAACTTCTCCCAAGTTTACCATAAAAAACCTATTTCCACAAGTCTTTAGCCTTGTTTTCGAACTCTTTTTCGAACTTCTCTAGTTCTGCTTCTTCAGCCAATTTAATCCGCTCACTAAGAGCTTGAACTTCTTCTTTAGTTTTCACTTGTCCCCCGAAAGCACTTTTGCGAGACTTTTTCTGTTTATGATTACGAGGTACAAACCACATTAAAATATTGGATAAATCAGGTAATTATAGCATAATTAACGAGAAAAAGAAAGAAAAATGGATCTTAACCAAGCTAAAGAACGAATCGCTATCTTGCACCAGAAAATCTGGTCAGCAAATAAGGCTTACTTTAATGAAAATAAAAGTATCGTCCCAGAATCAGTGCGAGACCAAATGAAACAGGAGTTGATTAAGTTAGAAAAAGAATTTCCTACTTTAATTACTCCAGACTCACCTACCCAGCGAGTTGGAGCTCCTTTATCAGAAAAACTTCCCAAGGTTAATCACAAATCTCGGCGGTATTCTTTAGGAGATGTTTTTGCAGAAGAAGAACTGCGAGATTTTGATGAACGAGTTAAAAGATTCCTGAAGTTAGATAAGATCGAATACTCCTGCGAATTAAAAATAGACGGAATTAATATCTCTCTCTGGTATGACCAAGGGAAACTTGTTAAAGCCTTAACCAGAGGTGACGGAATTACCGGAGAAGATGTTACTCACACTATCCGCACCTGTGAGAATGTCCCCTTAGAACTACCAGAACCGTTAACCATGGAAGTTTCTGGCGAGTGTTTTATTGCTAATAAGGATTTTGAGAAAATTAGAAAAAATGAACCAGATGCAGATTTTGCTAATCCTCGCAATTTAACAGCTGGAAGTGTCAGACAATTAGATCCCATTATGGCTGCTAAAAGGCATTTGCGAATTTTTCTGTATGAATTACAGAGTTCGTCCGCCGTGGCGGACGAACTCAAAAATCAGCCCCAAAACCAGAAAGAGTTATTTTCCTTTTTCGATCATCTCGGTCTACCACACGAAAAAGACTTTGCGGTTTTTCCAGATATAGAAAAAGTTATTACCTTTTGTAAGGAATGGAGTGACAAAAAAAAGAGAGAAAAAATGTGGTATGAGATAGACGGTGTGGTCGTAAAAGTGCATGACTTTTCTCTCCGCAGAAGGCTTGGGTATACCGCCAAAACTGCCAAATATGCCATTGCTTGGAAATTCCCTGCCGAAGAAAAGTACACCAAACTATTAGATGTCCATTTCCAAGTCGGAAGGACTGGAGCGATAACTCCAGTAGGAATTCTTGCTCCTGTAGAAATATCTGGATCTACAGTAAGCAGAGCTACTCTCCACAATGCTGGTGAAATGAAACGCAAGGGAGTCAAAATTGGAGATACAGTTATTGTGCGTAAGGCTGGAGAAATTATTCCAGAAATCTTAGAACCAATTCTGGATATGCGAGATGGAACAGAAAAAGAAATTCAATTTCCTACTTCTTGTCCAGAATGTGACCAAGCTTTAGATATGGAAGAAATTGTCGCTAGATGCACTAATAAGCAATGTTCTGCCCGACACCGAGAAAAACTAATCCACTTTGCTAAAAACTTGGATATTGAGGGACTAGGAGAAAGTACCATAGATGCCTTACTGGAAAAAAACCTCGTTAGTTCTCCAGCAGACTTCTGGAAACTCGACCAGTTTGATCTCATTGAGCTTTCTGGCTTCAAACATAAGAAAGTATTTAATCTCTTAGATAGCTTAATAGCCAAAAAGAAACTAACCCTATCTGATATAATCTCAGGACTGGGAATTCGATTTGTAGGAAAAGAAAATGCCAAACTGATCGCTGATTTCTTTAAGGAGAAATTTGGAGAAAATAATAAATTGTCAGCATATTATAATATAATATTCAAATTAGAAGATCTCTTACATATAGATGGTATTGGGCCGCAAGTAGCAGAAAGTTTTTTTGAATTCTGGCATAGAGACATTACTAAAAAAGTCTTATCTGATTTTAATGAGGTAGGAATAGAGCTTATTTGGGAAGAATCTAATGAAGAACAAATCTTCTCTGGAAAGAAATTCTTAATCACTGGCTCTTTTGATAACTTCTCCCGAGACGAACTAAAGAAAATAATAACCGATCGAGGAGGAAAAATACTCTCTTCTATTTCCAGTAATGTCGATGTCTTGCTGACGGGGACTAAACCCGGATCTAAACTAAATAAAGCCCAAGATTTAGGAGTAGAAATTTGGGAAGAAGAGAAAATATTAAAAGAATGCGAAATAAATAAAATTAACAATCTTCAAACTTCAATCTTCAAATAAATTTCAAAATTTTTGTCATGCCGTGCTTGTTACGGCATCTAATCATAAATAATGCAGATGCTTAATTGATAGCTCGATCCCGCAATAAATGCGGGATGAAAGAGTGTTTTTAGATTTTTTGTAGTTTGTAGTTTGTAGTTTGAAAATTTATACTTGTAGTTTGTTTTAATTAGAATTTTGACAATTTCAGCTCTTCATTTAGAATCCCGCAGAATTTAAATTTTTCCAAGTAATGAAAAAACAAATCATCAACCGTTTCATCTTTGTCATCGCCTTAGCGATCTTTTCTTTTGTTATTGCTGTCCCCTCTTCTTGGTTGGGAGACAATGCTTTAAGTAACAAACTCTCTAGTCTTAAAATAACTCTCGGGTTAGATTTAGCCGGAGGATCTGAATTAGATTATCGGATAGACCTATCAGATGCTATTGCTCAAAATAGTGATGATGACCCTACTAATGATGTTAGTCTGGGTTCCATCTCTGAATCTGTCCGAGACGCACTTGAGGCCCGAGTAAATCCTGCGGGAGTAGGAGAAATAATCGTCAAACGCTCTCAAGTCAAAGATCAGGAACATATTATTATCCAAATGCCTCCTAGTAATAGTGTCGAGAAAGCTAAACAGGATGCCGAAAAAGATAATCGTTTAGAATTCTTTGAAGAAGATCCTGGAAAAGAAGCTAGTGAACGAGTCAAAATTGCTTCTCATTTAACAACCGTAAGTGCTTGGAACTGGAAACAGAAAGTAGATACCCTATCACTAGATCCTCTTGTTTCCTTTATTGAAACAGATGGAAGATTCAAGGATGAAATAAATGATCCAGCTTTAGCCGATAAATTATTTTCTGCTGGAAAAGGAACTTTCCTTAATGAGATTATAGAAACTCAAACAGAACCAGAATATACCATAGAAGATGGCAATCTTGTTTTTAAATCTTTTGCTAAAGAAGTTTTGGGGATTGTTCGTGTAACTGACAAAAAAGAAGAAGCCCGAGAAAAAACTATTCCGCCAAGTGCCAATGCTCGTCATATTCTATTTGCTTATCCTGGAGCTCGTCGAGTCGATGAAGATGTGAAATACAAAACTAAAGAAGAAGCCAAAGCGAAAGCTATTGCTTTGCTTAATCAGCTAAAAGAAGAAGGTACTGATAATTTTGCCGAACTAGCTAAAGAACACTCTACTGAAAGTGCTGCTCAGGAATCGGGCGGAGATCTTGGTGATTTTGAACCAGGTCGAATGGTTCAAGAGTTCTCTGACGCAGTATTCGCCTTAGAAGAACCTCAATTAATTCCAGAACTTGTAGAAAGTCCTTTTGGATTTCATATTATTGAAGTTCTTAAACTAACTCCAGAATCTACGGAAACTGTTTATGAAAACAAAGTGTTTTATGAAATGCTCGCTTGGGACAAAAATGAACTACCTTGGATAGAAACAGACCTTGGTGGAAGACAACTAGAAAACGCTATGGTTGGTTATGATGATATTGGTCAGCCAGTAGTTAATCTTCTTTTCGATAAAGAAGGAGGTGATATGTTTGCCGAACTTACTGGTCGAGTAGCCGCCAAAACTTGTGACGGAAGCCCTTGTCGATTAGGAATAAAAGTAGGTGGACAATGGATCACAACTCCAACAGTAAGAGAAAAAATTGTCGGCAGATCTTCTATTATCACTGGAAACTTTACCTTTGATTCTGCTAAAGAATTAGCAGATGGACTAAATCTAGGAGCTATCGATGCTCCAGTTGTCTTGAGTGGTCAAACCACTATTACTCCAGAACTCGGACATGATCAGTTATCAAAGAGTCTTAAAGCTGGAGTCTATGGATTCTTAGCTACTATGCTCTTTATGATTTTTATCTACCGATTCGCTGGAATAATTGCTGCTTTTTCTTTAGCTCTTTATGCCGGACTATTTGTTAGTATCTTGAAAATTTGGCCTCCAAGTTTTGGTGGACCAATCGTCTTAACTCTAGCAGGAATAGCAGGAATAGTGCTTTCTATTGGACTAGCAGTTGATGGTAACATTTTGATTTTTGAAAGATTCAAGGAAGAAATTAAAAGAGGAAGATCTCTACCACAAGCCATTGACCTTGGTTTTGAAAGAGCTTGGACAGCCATCCGAGATTCTAATCTTACTACCCTTCTTACTTGTATTATTCTCTTCTCTTTTGGTAGTTCTATTATCAAAGGATTTGCGATCACTTTAATCGTGGGAACTTTACTTTCCATGTTCACGGCCATTACAGTTTCTCGTAACTTACTACGATTTTCTCTTCTTTTTGATTGGGCTCAAAATCTTAGTCTCTATGGTATTAAGAAGGAAGACTTAGCTAGTAATCAAAAAGTTGGCGCTAAAATAAGAACAAGGGACAAGGGACAAGGGACAAGATAACAAGTTAAAAAAATACAAAATTATGAAATTAAAAATTCCTCTTGCTAACTGCTAATAGCTAAAAGCTAACTACTAAATATATTATAATATAATGAATATAAATATTATCGCTCATCGCAAACTATGGGTCTCTATCTCTGTAGTACTAGTCACCCTAAGTGTCTTGGCAGTACTTGTCTTTGGCTTTAAGCTTGGATTAGACTTCACAGGAGGAGCTCGTTGGGAAGTAGATTTTGATGAAAATCCTATGGAACGAGAAAGAGTCGAATCGTTCTTGAGTTCCGTCGAAGAACTGACCCAAGCACCTCAAATTCAAATGACAGAAGCTGGTAATTTTCTAATTACCATTCAAGACATGGCAGATGAAAATCTCAAAGTTATTTCTGATAAAATGTACGAAGAAGTAGGAGAATTCAAAGAAGTTAGTTACCGCAAAGTAGACAGTACTATTGGAGAAAGCTTTAAAAAGAAAGCTGTTTCTGCGATCATGGTCGCCTTAATTGGGATTATCCTTTTTGTGGCTTTTGCATTTCGTAAGATTCCTAAAGCCGTTAACCCTTGGAGATTCGGAAGTGTTGCTGTTGCCGCTCTCTTTCACGATGTTCTAATAATCCTCGGAGTATTTGTAATTCTTAGTGCTGTATATGGTATAGAATTAGATTTAGCCTTTATTACGGCTCTTCTTGCTACACTAGGATTCTCCGTAAATGATACGATTGTTATTCTCGATAGAGTAAGAGAAAATATTCGTCTCCAAAAAGCTACCGAAACTTTTGAAGATTCTATCGAAAAATCTGTAGAACAAACTTTGCTTAGATCTATTAATACCTCTGTCTCTACCTTGCTCCCGTTACTAGCATTACTTTTTCTAGGAGCAGATTCTATCTTCTATTTTGTTCTAGCTTTAACCCTCGGTATTACTATTGGAACCTATTCTTCTATTTTCTTAGCTGCTCCCTTGCTTGTAAGTTGGAAGAATTGGAGTGACAGTAGAGAATAATGACTAATGATTAATGAGTAATGAAGAATAAAAAGAGGAAAAAACAAGAAAGAATGAGAAATCAATCTTCAATCTACAATTTTCAAACTTCAATTAAAGAAATTTAAAATTAAGACATTATTTATAAAATTAAAAAATTAAAAATTTAGGTATATAATACAATCACTTAATTTTTAATATTCCATGCTTAAACAATCCCTCGACAAACTCCTGACTACCTCTCGGGACAAAATTTTGCGTAATCTTTCCTCTTCTGAATTAGCTAAAAATGTTATTGCAGAAAAATGCGCTATTTTGTCACCTACTAAAGCCCTAGTTACTTGGACTGCCCCAGAGTCCACCGGAAGATCTCCAGGGGACACTTATCTAGTTAGAAGTGGGCAAAGTGAAGCTAATATAGATTGGAGTGCTCCAAACAACCTAGCAATGCAACCAGAGGTCTTTGCGGAACTCTGGAATAATGCTGTAGAGGTCTTAGGGAAAAAAGAACATATTTATGTATCTGATCGAGTTATTGGGGCTGACGCAAGTTACGCTCTACCGGTAAAATTAGTTACAGATAATGCTCTAACCACTCTTTTTGCAGATAACATGTTTCGTCCTGTACCAGAAGGAATAGCACACAGTATGCTTTTCGATGAAAGCTTTACTTTACTGGTTCTGCCACAAGATAAAATTAAAAGTCAGAATTATGATTCTGGAATGACTATTAGTATTGATCTAGATCGGAAGTTGGGATTAGTTTATGGATCTAACTACTGCGGTAGTGTCAAAAAACTAATGTTTACGGTTATGAATTATCTGACACCAGAAAAAGGGATTCTCCCTTTGCACTGTTCTGCTAACGAAGGTGCTGATGGCAAAAGTGCTGTAATTTTAGGACTTTCTGGTACTGGAAAGACAACTCTTTCCGCTGACGAAAAAAGACCACTGCTGGGAGACGATGAACATGGTTGGTCGGATAACGGAGTGGCCAACTTTGAGAACGGTTGCTATGCCAAACTAATTAATCTTAGAAAGGATAAGGAACCAGAAATTTATCGAATTGCTTTTGAAGAACAATTCAATCCTAATACGGTGATTATCGAAAATGCCATGATGTATCCGAATGGTCATTTTGATGTCGATGACGAAAGATTTACCGCCAATTCCCGTTGCTCCTATCCCTTAACAGCCTTAAAAAACTATAAACCTTCTTCTTGTAGTGATCACCCTTGTAGCATTATCTTTCTGACCGCAGATGCTAATGGTGTTCTTCCTCCTGTCAGTAAACTTAATTCCGACCAAGCGATGCTTTGGTTTCTCATGGGTTACACTAGCAAACTAGCAGGGACAGAAACCGGTATTACAGAACCAAAAACTGCTTTCTCTCGGTTCTTCGGAGCTCCGTTTATGCCCCGGAATCCAGAAGACTACACTGAATTATTGAACAAAAAAATTGTTCAACATGATACGAATGCCTATCTAGTTAATACTGGTTGGACTGGTGGTCCATATGGGACAGGAAAAAGAATGGATATCATGGTTACTAGAAGTATTATGGATGCTTGTCTTAATGGTGATTTGGAAAAGGTAGAATACAAGGAAGATAATAGATTTCATGTTTCTGTTCCTCTATCTTGTCCTAATGTAGAATCCAGTATCTTAGATCCCAAAAACACTTGGCAAGACAAGGAGGCTTACGAAGCAAGAGCCAATAAGTTAGCCAGTGAATTCTCTTCGTTCTTTGATAATAACTTCTCTCAGGTCAGTGAGAAATTAAAGAATCAATGTCCGGGGAAGTAGTTTTATTAGCTTTTAGCTATTAGTCTTTAGCTTTTAGCTAATTTATTATTATTTTTGTCATCCCGCATTTATTGCGGGATCGAGCGGTGAGTTAATTACTTGCTTTATTATATTATAATATGCTGTCAGTGTATTATGTATTAAGTATTATGTATAAAATTTCAAACACTAAAAAATATTAATTGAATTTTTGGCATAATGGAAAAATCTAAAGAACCAAATATCGAAAAAAGTTGGCTAAAAATTCTGCAAGATGAATTCCAGAAACCCTATTTCCAAGAACTAAAAAGTTTCTTAGTGCAGGAAATAAAATCTGGGAAGCAGATATTTCCTCCTCCTAGTCAGATTTTTAGTGCTTTTGATTTTTGTCCTTTTGATAAGATCAAAGTCGTTATCCTAGGACAAGACCCTTATCACGGTACGGATCAAGCCCACGGGCTTTGTTTTTCTGTTAATAAGCAAGTACCCATCCCTCCTTCCTTGCAAAACATCTACAAGGAAATTCATGATGACTTGGGACTTCCTATTCCTTCTCACGGAAATTTAGAGTCTTGGGCTAAACAAGGAGTTTTACTGCTCAACACCACTCTTACCGTCCAAAAATCTAATCCTATGTCCCATGCCGGCAAAGGATGGGAAGAATTTACCGATCGCGTAATTCAAGAAATTTCTGACAAAAAAGAAGGAATCATCTTCTTATTATGGGGAAGACATGCCCAAACAAAAGGACAAAATATTGATCGCAATAAGCATTCTGTTCTTACTGCTCCACACCCTTCTCCTTTCTCTGCTCATAGTGGGTTTTTTGGTTGCAAGCATTTTTCCAAAACGAATGAACTTCTCCGAAAGTTAGGTAAAGATCCTATTAATTGGGAATTTTGATAAAAATTTGCCTAAAATATAAATCACGATAGAGTGAAACATACTTTGTTTTTGTGTTTCAAAAGAAAGAAAGGGGGGATAATAGTCGAAATATGCCTTTCAAGAATCTTAAAAAAAATCTTCAAAAGAAATCTGATTTTGATTTAGAAAGAATCGAAAAGGCTTATAATTTGGCTTATGAAGTCCATAAAGAAGTTAAAAGAAAATCTGGTGAAGCTTATATTTTCCATCCTCTTGATGTAGCCCAAATTATCTTAGAAATTGGAGGAGATGAAAACATGATTTGTGCCGCTCTTCTTCATGATGTTTTGGAAGATGGAGAAGATGCGGTAAAGTTAGGAAACCAGATCTGTGAAGAATTTGGTAGTGATGTTTTCTTTTTAGTCCAAGCGATGTCCAAAGATCGTCGCATAGGAAATAAAGAAGAAAAACAAGCAGAATATTGTGAACGAATGGAGGAGTCTCTTCATTTAGATTCTGCTGTCTTTTTCTTAAAAATGGCAGATATGATTCATAATATGAGAACCATTTCTGGTCTTGCTCCTAAAAAGCAAAGAGATTGGCTTCACCGCCTGCAAAACAAATACATGCCCATGTTATCCCGTAATTTTCATCATGTTTCGTTATATCACCAGAATATGTATTTAAACTTGATGAACGAGCTAGAATCTGTTATTGAATCACATGCTAAACAAAAAACACCTATTTAAAAATCTTAAGATATGACTGCCCACCTTTCATCTCTACAAGTACGACAAGCTTTTAGATCCTTAGGATTCTCAGAGAATGAAATAAAAATCCTTAGTTTTCTTTTCCGACAAAAAAAGGCTACAGCTAGGGAAATAAGCCAAGTAACTACTATTGCTTTTAGTTCTGTTCAATATGGTCTTTCCAGTCTTACTTCCCGTGAGATTGTCCGTTGTCATAACGAAAAAGAAGATGTTTTTGAAATTTGTTCAGAAAAAGAATTATTTAAATGGATCGAAGAACAAAAAGACAATAATAAAAATGTCTATGATAATGCTAAAAAAGACATTCATTCTTTTCTCTTAGCTTTACAAGGAATCTCTTGGAAACCAGAAGTATTGTATTATGAAGGAAAAGAAGGAATTATAGAAATTTATGAAGATATGTTGAAAACTGCTAATAAAGCAGATAAAAATATTTACAGTTGGTTAGATATCCCAACTATTAAAGAAGTTTTAGGTGATTATCTATATGAATACATAAAAAAGAGAATGGAATTAGGTATTACTTCACATGATATAGTGCCTAAAAATGCCATAAACAAAAAGCATGCCAACCAAAAAGAACAAAGAAAAATTAAGTTTGTAGATAATTTACCTATGAAAGGAGAAATTCGTATTTTTGGAAGTAAGGTAGCAGTTATCACTTTTGATAAAAAAAATCCCGTTGATTTTGTTTTTCAAGGAGAAATAATTACTTCTCTGTTTAAAGCAATTTTCAAAAGCCAGTGGGGAAATAAATAATTTTAAACAGTTTTTGGTTTTTTTATAATGAACCTAGCAAAGTACTGTTCTCCCTGTTGTGAAAATTCATAATCGCTCTCTACTCCATCTAAACCGAAATGAACCATTTCGAAACCAAGACTTTTTACTAAATCTTTTATTGCATCAAGATCTCTAAAAGCCCTTGTTTGACCATCTAAATTAAGAAAATACCTCTGATGTATTCTGTTAGTCGGTGCTACTCCGTCTAATTTAGACAGTAAATCTTCTTGTAGAGTAATTAACGGAATTCCCACACCATCAAAAGTTGTTTTGGGAGCCTTAACAGAAAATGCTATATATCCTCCTGGACGCAAACAATCCTTCATTAATCCAAATAATTCTTTAAACTTATGATCATCAAAATAATGAAAAACAGATAATCCATAAATTGTATCGAACGTTTCCCCTCTTTCTTTCATTTTACGAAGAGCTTCAAACATTTCTTCAGGTTGATCTGGAATTATTAATTTTTCTTTATTTTTTCCATGTATTCCTTGCTTAGTTTTTCTCATTAAATCAAGAGCAGAAGGACTTCCTTCGATCATTCTAATACTATTAACATCTACTCTAGATTCACTTTTTTTAGCCCAAAAAGCTTCATCTCTCCCATTTCCTCCACCAATAGTCAAAATATCTTTATTATTTAGTAACATGTGATTTATAAATTCTCTACCGTAACTAGCGACAAAATAAGAAAAATCTGAATGGTTTGATTTTTCAATAAGATTATAACCAGCCTTGTTATGAACTGTCTCGTAATCAACAGGGGCCACTATACCTATTATTCTCAACCAATTCATCCAAGCATTTTCTAAAAACCATTCCTTCTTTATCCATCCGTATGTGCTTTCTATACCTAAAGGATCTAAATCCGATCTATGAATTAAATCTGTAGGAAATTGTCCTTCGTTCAGGAACTCTTCCATTTTCTTCCTAGTTTCACAAGCAGCTAAAACAAAACCATTAACAAGAGTTTCTGCTGTAAGAACTTTTCCCAATTTTTTTAAAACATCAATTACCGTACCTGAAACTAATTCTCTACCTAAATTTTCTGCTGGTGCCTGTTTATCATCACACGCTTTTTTTAAAAATTCATCTACTCCTTGATCACCTAATTCACTGCCCAAAGAACCAATATAATCTACTAATTCCCCCGGATCAACCGATCCTTCTCTTAAGACTGCATCTATAGATGGTATTCCTTGAAGCATAGTAATCCCAGATAGTAAAGGATGATTATTTCACACTGTATAAAAAGTAATAATTTATCACATTTTGTCAAATTTTTCTTTACATTTTAATTTAACATTTTTTAATAAAATTTAAACACCGCGAGACAATAGTGAAAAATAAAATATTGCCAAATTTTTTTATACCTCTTTTTGTATTATTTTCATACTATTTTCACCCAATTCACATCTTTTCTTCCTCGCCACCAAGTAAGTTGTCTTTTTGCGTAATTTCTATTGCGTTGTTGATTCAATTCCAGAGCTCGTTCTTTGGATATCCCCCCTTCTATGAATTTCTGTAATTCCAGATAACCAAAACTAGTCAAAGCCTGATAGTTCATTTTGTATTTTTCTAAAATTTCGCTTGTTTCTTCTACCAAACCATTTTGAAACATCATTTCCGATCTTTTGTTTATTCTGGCATATAATTCTTCTCTCTCCCAATGAATCCCTATTTTTAACACCGGAAAACGAGGTTTTCCCTTTTTAGTAGACTTAATTCCCTGCTTTTCATTAAACAAGTAGTTTTCTGATATCGCATCCAACCACAGCATCGTTCCTCCACAAAGAATAGGAAGAGCTTTCCTCTTTTGGATTTCTTTTATCTTCTCAAAAGCATATTTCTGAAATTCTGCGACAGAATACCCTTCTTCTGGACTAATTAAGTCCATTCCCCAATGTGGTACTCCTTGCGTCTCTTCTTCTGTAACTTTAGCAGAAGCAACATTAATATCCTTGTATATCTGTCTAGAATCCACAGAAATAACCTCTGCTGGACCAAATTTCTGGGCAATTTCTATAGCAAAACCTGTTTTACCACTAGCAGTTGGTCCTAGAATTTCTAAGACCGGAGATTCGTTTTCTTTGAGAAATTTTTTTATGACTTCAAAAATCTCTGATTTCGAGTAGATCCTCATAATGAGTAATGATTAATGATTAATTAATAATGATTAATTAATAATGATCAATAGCAATTATTATTCAATATTCCCGCTAGGAACTTCTTTCATTCTCGTTTCTCTCCTCGTTCAATGTCTTCCGGCGAACCTACGGTTCGCTTCTATTGGCAAAGCCAATTAAAAAATTATCCTCACCCACAAGGGGTGGAGAGAATTTTTTAGCTGGTATTCCCGCTAGGAATCGAACCTAGATTTTCCCCTTAGGAGAGGGATGTTCTTCCATTAAACTACGAGAACTACTGGGGTGATTATTAATTAACAATCCCTAATTATCAATTTTTAATTTAAAAGTAAAAAAATTTAATAATTTATTGCTCATTACTCATTACTCATTCATCATTAAAAAGATGGCTTTCTTAGACACAGACATTTTTGCCAAAATCGTAGCAGGAGAAATTCCTTGCGATAAGGTGTGGGAAACAGACAATATTCTCGCTTTCCGAGATATTGCTCCGAAAGCCCAAACCCATATCGTTATCATTCCCAAAGAAAACCTAGTTACCGCTAAAGAAGTTACCGAAAATAATTTATCTCTTTTTGGAGAATTATTTCTAGTAGCTAAAAAAGTAGCAGAAAAAGAAGGACTGGAAGGTTATAAGTTACATATGAATGTCGACGAAAAAGGCGGACAAGTTGTCCCTCATGTACATCTCCATCTACTAAGCGGCGACTTCAATTGTGATTTGTGAGATAGCTTTTAGCTATTAGTCTTTAGCTCTTAGCTATTAGAAAAAATTCTTGTTATCTCCAATAAGAAAGGATTCATTACTCATTACTCATTACTTTCAGCCAATCTGGAACTCCTTTTTTGCTAGGATCAATGGTTACTTCTGCAGCTCTTGTTCCAGGAGGAACGCTCTCTGGCATATTTCCAGTGATTTCATAAGCTTGAAAAGGAGCTTCAAAAGGAATCTTGGCTGGAGGCGTCGGGGAAACATTAGGAATCTCTGCGATCGGAAGTTCTGTTTGAATAGGATTTTGCATTTCCCCAAGTTCCATTTTCTGAAGTTCTATTTCTTCTGGAATATGTAACCTAGTCTTTTGAAAAGACATTATTAAACGAAGAATATCAAATTGAATTTCTGCTACTGTTTTTTTAGGGATAGTTAAGTCTATTCCGTGAGAAACAAGTTCTCCATCACCTCCTAAAGTCTTCTGCAACTGCATAAAATCAATATTAGGATTACCAGATCTAATCTGAATCACTGAATACTTTTTTTGTTCAATAAAGAGGGCAACTAATTCAGCTCCTTTGGTATGACGGAGAAGTTCTTCGGTCATATTTTCTACCTGTTCTGGATCTGCTTCTGCTAATTCAAAATCTGCCTTAGCAAGTCCCGACCAAGCTATCCGATGCACACTATCCATTTCTAAATTCCCTAAAATCCGTCCCCAAATTTTAAGAGTTGGTAACTGTTTCATCTTAAAAAGATTGTCGATAATATCTGCTTGTCTAGCTCCTAGTTCCTGTAATTGTGCAGCAACTTCAAAAGCACTAGCTGTGGTAGCTGGTTCTTGAAAACTTCCAGTTCTACTAACAATTCCAGAAAGTAAAACTGTCGCCAATTCCTTATCTAAATGATTTCGTAATGGTTCTGTTCGTTGAATGAGTTCAAAAACAATTTCACAAACAGACGATTTAGACGGATCTACTAAATTAACTTTTCCAAAAAAATCATTAGAAGCAGAAACCGAGACATTAATAATTGGCGTGGTAGCAAAAAGCTGAGTATGAGATTCAAAAAGAGAGCCTACTTCGTCTAGGTTTTCTGCCCCCAGTACCACAATTAAATCAAATTTTCCCGCACTTTGCTGGAAACTAACATCCGAAGGAGAAAAGAAACCATTTTTAGGAGAAATCAGAATATCTACTGATTTATCCTTAATCGTATATTTAACCCTATCTACCTTAGCTTTCTCGGTAGAAAGAGAGATAACAAAATCCCCTTCTTCCCCCAAATCTTTCTTAAGAAACTTCTCTCCACCCAAAAACTTAAGATTTTTAGGAACCTCTTGAGACGCTACTGCAATTACTTCTTTCCCAGCCTTATGAAGCACTTTCTGTAAAGCTAGTATCCCCGCTACTTCATCTCCAGTCCATTTTTCCCTCGTTACTATTAGGATTTTTTGGGATCTCTGGAGGAAAGCAATTGTTTGTTGTTTTTGGTTAATGTCCATAACTTGTCTTTTTTGTAATTTAAGGTTTAATTATAAACTAAATTCAACTAAAAGTCAACAAAATAGCTCTTAGCAATTGGCAATTAGATATTAGCTATTATATAATCAATTTATGTTAGATATTAAAGAGATTCGCAAAGACCCTGAAAAATTCAAAAACTCCCTTAAAAGAAAAGGGATCGATCCTAAAAAGATAGATGAGTTATTAAATCTAGATGAAAAAAAACTAAATCTTTTACAAAAAATAGAAGATGCCTCCGCCAGGCAAAACGAAGTCTCTAAACTCATCCCCAGCCTTAAGGGTAAAGAAAAAGAATCGTTACTGGCAGAAATGAAAATTATTTCTAAAAACAAAAAAGAGAAAGACCTTTTTTTTCAAGAGATAAGAAAAAGTTTTAATAAAGGTCTATACAATTTGCCTAATACGCCACTAGATTCTGTACCAGAGGGAAAAGGAGAAGAGGGCAATAAAGTTATAAGAAAAGAAGGAAAACCTCCTAAATTTGATTTTAAGCCCAAAGAACACTGGGAACTAGCAGAAGAATTAAACTTACTGGATACAGAACGCAGTGCCAAAGTTAGTGGCTCTCGTTTTTATTACCTCAAAAACGAATTAGCACTTTTACAACAAGCTTTAATCTTCTGGGCTTTTACAGAAGTAAGTAAAAAAGGTTTTTCTCCTATGATTCCCCCATTCTTAACAAAAGAAAGAGCGATTAGGGGAACTGGTTACTTTTCTCATGACGAAAACTATCGGCTAGATTTAGGAAAAGATGAAGAATCTCTTTTCTTGATTGGCACCAGTGAAGTACCAATGATTAGTTTTTATGATAATGAAATTATAGAAGAAAAAGACTTACCGCAAAAATTCGTTTCCTATTCTCCTTGTTTTAGACGAGAGGCTGGTAGTTATGGCAAAGACACCAAGGGTATTTTTCGGGTTCATCAATTTGAAAAAGTAGAAATGGTCGTCTTCTGTCTTCCTGAACAAGGCGAAAAGATGCATGAAGAAATTCTTAAGGTGGAAGAATACCTCATGAAACAACTCGGATTACATTATCAGGTAGTTAATGTCTGTTGTGGAGATTTAGGCATCTCTGCCGCTAAAAAATACGACCTAGAAGCTTGGCTCCCTGGACAAAATAGATACCGAGAAATGACTTCTACTTCTAATTGCACTGATTATCAAACTAGAAACTTGGATGTGCGGATTAGACGAAAAAACGGTGAGATTGTCACCGCTCATACTATTAATGGTACTGCTGTCTCTAGTCGTCCTCTGATTGCTATCTTAGAAAACTTCCAACGCAAAGATGGCTCGGTGGATATTCCAAAAGTATTACAACCACTTTGTGGGTTTAAGAGGATTGAAGTGAAATAGAATTAAACATTCTTACTATCTTCTTTCTGTTTGTCTTCTTTCTGATACACCAAGTACTTTATTAATAGCTCCTACAACTACAGCCCTATTGAACTTAAATTGACCAGTACCTGTTGCAATTAGTTCAACACAAGAAATAACTTTTTCTAATGTATCTCCGCCTTCATTATGAGAAAGAAGCATTCTATATGCTTGAGCTTTATTAGGATCTTTTTTTCCCTCTGTACCAAGAACATTATTATTACAAAAATACTTCTGACGTTCTGAAAGATTAATTCCCCGACCTGAATCAAACGATGTTTCTTTTCCCATGTTTTTTAAAAAATTAAAATTCGATCGTCTTTTATCGAAATTTATTCTTTTGTCAAATCTAATATTTTTCAAAACATAGATAAGTTTAAGAGACCGACTATGTGTAAGCCGGTCTCATAAACGCTCTTGTCTTATTACTCTTCTGCTTCTACTTCCTCCTCCACGTATCTCTCCCCGTCATCTATTAGCCCGAAGAAATGGAGCATACCTGCTCCGAAAATGATGAAACTTGGTAGCGTGAAAGACAATCCCAAAAGGGCAAAGCCCAGCCAACCAAAGAACAATTTCGTAACAAAAAGCCCATTAACCACTATGAGCAGGATTCCTCCAAGAGCCAATTCTGCTTTCGTAGTAATTCCCCATACCGCGACAAATGATATGGGGAGTAATACTATCGCCAGGATAATAAATATCCAGACGAGTTGTGGGGAGTATTCCCACAACTTTATAATATCCCCTCCAAGAGGATCTACTTGAAGAGGATCAGTTCCCCCCGTTGCAGCTGTTGCTGCTGTTGCAACTACTATTACTAGTAGAGCTACTAATACGTAACGCATAACAATCTCCCTGACTTGAGTGTATAGATATAACTTTTTTTCCGAAAAGAGCGTTTAGCTGTCTAGTATAAGAAACCAGACAAACTAACGCTTTCTGTTTCTTAAAAACTAAACTGCGTTGGCTTAATAGCCGTATCTTAAATTTTGTCAAAAAGTAATTAGAGATATTTCATTTCGTCTCTAAAATTTTTTGCCATTAAATAATCTCAATTCTTCTTTGCGAATTAAAAAAATAAGACGAGATTCCTGTCTAATATCTAATAACTAAAAGCTCAAAAGTCTAAAAGTTGAAAAGTAGAAAAGAATCGAAATTTTTATACAAAATACATAATACGAAATACCAAATACTATTCCCTAGAACTCCCGGATTTGCAAAGCCGGTTCGAACTTCTTTCCAACTAGAATATCAGAAAGTAATACGAACTTTTTGCCCTTTAAATCTGGAATAACCCCTTTCTTTCTTGAACACTTTTTTTGTTCATGTATTTCTTTTATCGCTGATTTAATAGTTTTCTCGGGATCTTTGGAAAATTGTATCTGCAAAGATCTTACTCCCCAATAAAGTTGTAATTTCCTCCCTATTTCCCCATCTTCTACTATTGCAAAAATAGGAACTTGGGGACGACAACTAGACATAAGGCTAGCCATTCGCCCACTCTTGGTAATAACCACAATAGCTACGACATCCTTGAGGTCTTCGGCGGCATTGCCAGCATTACGACAAAATTCACTTCGTGCACAATCTGGTTCCATCTTACGAATTGGTCTTTTCTTTAAATAATTGTTTTCTGTTTCCAGTACTATTTCCCGCATGGCATCTACTGCTTTTAATGGAAATTCCCCTTTAGCGGTTTCTCCGGAAAGCATAACGGCATCATTGCGTTGCCAAGTGGCGGCAAAGACATCAGAAACTTCTGCTCTGGTGGGCATCGGACTGTTTTGCATAGATTCCAACATTTGCGTCGCCACAATGGTTGGCTTATGGAATTTAGCGGCCATTTGGGCTATATCCCATTGAATCAGTGGCACTTTAGTAAAAGGAATCTCTGCTCCCAAGTCTCCTCTCGCTACCATAATTCCATCTGTAACAGCAAAAATTTCTTCTAGGCATTTAGTAGCAGCTAAGGTCTCTATTTTAGCAATAACAGAAATGTTTGCCTTCTCTTTAGCTAAGAACTTTTTTACAACTAGAACTTCTTTCGGAGACCTTACAAAAGAAAGCGCTATAAAATCCACTCCTTTCTTTATTCCAAACTTAATATCTGCCCAATCTTTATCTGTTAGGGCATCTAAGGATACATCTTTCCCAGGTAAATTTAAGTGTCTTCTCGACCCAAGTTCTCCTCCATCTAAAATCTTACAATGCACATCTGTTTTTCTTTTGCGTAGAACCTGCAAAGTCATTAAGCCATTATCTACCAAAATCTTATCTCCCACTTCTACATCATCTACGAAAGCATCATAATTAACCGTAACTTTACCATCTTTTTCGTAATCTGCATTATGGTCTATCGTTAATACTAATTCTTTTCCTTTAGTTAGTTTTACTGGAACTCGCAAGTCCCCTGTCCTAATCTCTGGCCCTTTAGTATCTAACATAATTGCACAAGGCTGAACAAGTTTTGTGTTCAGCTTCTTAATCCGATCAATAACGGTTCCGTGCCACTTATGAGTGCCATGAGAAAAATTCAAACGAAACACATTAACGCCTCTTTCCGCCAATTCCCGAAGGTCTGTTAAACTTTCTGTTTTAGGTCCAATGGTAGCTATTATTTTAGTTCTCCGCATTTATTTTTATTTTTTATATTGTACGAAATTTTATTTATTTATAAAAACTTCCTAATCTTTTTTAGCAGATATAAAAATATATTCCACTAAAGAAAGGAAAATCGCGAGCAAAGTAGCTTCAAAAAGACTTAACAAACGAAAAAATTGTAAAACAAGAAGTACGATAATAAAAATTGCTACCAAAATTCCTCTTCTAACAGCAATCAAAAAAGCGGGAGTTCCTAATTTCTTGCCCCTAAAAAGTTCTGCCCCAAAGAAAAACAGAAAAGTAAAAAAGGAAGCTACTCCACAAAAAACAGACAAAAAGAAAGCTGTTATGGCAATTACTTGTTGTCCACCCAATGGATCTAGGTTTTGAATAGTAGTATAGAAAATGGCACTACTCAAAACAAAAATTGTGGCGGTTAATAGAAAGTTTTTTATCATTATTGATGATCATCAATAAAAAATACTTTTACTACTTCATCATTAAAAAAACAAAGTGCCCTATATTTTTTATTAATCCTGAAGGAATAAATTTCCTTATTCCTTGGTTTTCTTAATTTAAAATCCACACTTTTTGTATGACCTGAAAGTAATAACTTTTTTGCTTTTTGGTATTGTAAAATAAGATTTCTTTTCTGAAGTGATAAAATCACCTTCTTGTATGCTAGAATTCTTCTTATTTTCATATCTTATAAATCAATGAAATCAGAGTCAGGTGCATTTTTGGCTTCCTCAAAAGCAGCCATCACTTGCTCCTCTTTATCCAATTGTTTAATTGTTACCTGCTGATTATCAATAAAGAATGAATATTCCACTGGATTTACTATTTTCTCTAGTTCCTTAACAGAAATCTCAATAATATTAGTTTTAGACAACGGAAAAACTTTTGTTTTCATGATTAAATTTTAAAGTTAAAAGATTTTTTTTCAATTTTTTATCTTACCAACCAAAAAGCATTAAATACCATTCCCAAAATATATAACCATTATATAGAAAAAGTAGGGTTACAGGCATTAAAAAAGCTCCCATCGGAATTTTTGTTTGCCGGTTCATTTTCTTGGTTATAAGAAACGGTAAAGTAAAAAGAAGCGCTAAAAGATATGAAAGGAATAGTCCCAAAATCAGAAATTTCCAACCAAGAAGTAATCCCATAAACAGCCCTAATTCGGCATCTCCTGCTCCAACCCATTTACCCTTGGAACAATAATACTGAATTGCATAAAAAGCATATCCTACTGCACCGCCAATAAGAAAAGCAGATAACGGAAATTCTCTAGAGAAAGCTAAACCAAATGCAAAGGCAATGGCAACGAAAGATATTCTCCGATCTACTTCCATAAACACTGCATCATACCAGAAAAGTACCAAAATAAAGAGAACGGCAATGAGAACTGGAATTAAAAACCAGTCACCATAAAATTTCAAAGTAAAAATAAAAAAAGTTAAAGCAAACGAAAATTCTGTTAAAGGATAGAAAGGAGAAATCTTCGCTCCACAAAAACCACACTTTCCTTGTTGAATGAGCCAAGAAAAAATTGGAATAAGATGTTTTGCTTTCAATGTTTTTCCACATTTTGTGCACTTAGATCTTCCACAACAAATCCCTTTTTCTTCATAATGAAGCCTCCAAATAAGCATGGTCGTAAAACTACCAAAAATAGAACCAAAGACAGCAGCAATTAACGCAGGAACAATATTTAACATTTTTTATTATAGTTATTAGCTATTAGTCTTTAGCTTTTAGCTAAGAGCTAATAGCTATTATAAACTTCTCTATCGCCAATTGAAATTCTGACACATCATCCACGGAAACGGAAATTTTTCCCGTCTTTAGTCTCTTGTCTATTTCAAACAATTTGTCATACATTTGTTTGATTTTTTCTTGAGAAAACTGCCTAGTTAGAGGAAATGTTTTCTGTACTACATAAGGATGTAATTTTGTTTCTTGAGCGATTTGAGAAGCAGTTAGATTTCTTTCCTGTCCATTCCTAATTTGAGCATGAATCCGTATTTCTCTGCATATCATCGGAAATATTTCATGCGGAGATATTCCACTCTGAATCAAATCATTAAATCCTTTTAAAGCCCCTTGAACACTTTTTTTACTCAAGCTTTCCAAAAAGCCCCAAATAACAGCCTGTGTATTCTGAATTGTTAATTCCATTATTGCCTTTTCTGTAATTTCTTCTTCTCCTAGGGTAGATAACTTCTGAATCTCTCTAGACAAGTTCCAAAGATTTTCCCCACATCTTTTTAGTAATGTTTTGGAGCAAGTGTGAGAAATCTTACTGTTATTTTCTAAGGCAAACTTTCTAATCCATTCTAGTAACGAAACTTCATCCAAAGGATCAAAAAGTTCTATTTTAGCTTTTTCTAGCAAAAATTTAGAAAACTTTTTCCGTTTATCTAGGCCTGGTTCAATAACAATCACCGTCGCAAAATCTGCAAAATCTGGAAGTTTATCAAAGAACTTTTTTTCCTGAGCTTTTTCGAATTTTTCTGCTGTCCAAAAGCCGTCTAATAAGAGAAGTCTTCGTCCTCCAAATAAGTTGGGGGTAAAAACAGCATTCTCAAGATCCATTAATTCTTGTTTTCCTTCAAAAAGCTCAACTTCGCCTTCTGGATATTTATTCTTAAAGGCCTTCTTATAAAACCTAACTCGTTCTCTTAGACGATAATCATCCCCACCAGTGATTAGAATTAAATTTTTTATCATTATAATTTTAGAGCTTAGAACTTAGGGTAATTATAATTCCCAATTACCATTCATCCTTCGTAGTACTACGGAGAACGGAATATCCAATTCCCAATCAAGCACCAATGACCAATTAAAAAATGTAAAATAAAAATTGGAAATTTTAGCATTGGAAATTGATTGGTTCTTTGTCATTGGTTATTGGATATTTACTTTTTTTCTCGTTATTTATTTTATTATATTATAATATAATAAGGATTAGCTACTTAAGAACTTCATCTTTCGTGTTCCCGCACCTTGTCCATAATTAATCACAATCGTGAATTTTTTACCAGAAAAACCTTTTTTAGCTTGCTCACTGATCTTGTCTGGCCACTCTACAAATTTAGAGATAGAACTGTCTTCGGCAATGTCTGCAAACCCTCTCGCAAAGAACTCCTCTGGGTTTGGAAAGCGATAAAAATCAAAATGAGCAAAGTGTCTTTTTTTTGCTTCATATTCATTAACAAAAATATAGGTGGGAGAAGTAACTTCGTTTTCTACTCCGAAAAGACCCAGAATTTCTCGAATTAAAACCGTTTTTCCAGCTCCTAGTCCCCCTTCTAAAAAAACTGTAAAATTTGTTTCTTTGTTCAAAACTTCAAAAACATCTCGAGCAAAAAGCGAAGTTTCTGATAAATTTAAAATCTCTTTCTTTAAAATCGTTTTCATTTTACGGAAAAATAAACTAAAATCGCGCTCGGAATGTAGCTAAAAAAAAATGAAAATTCAATTCTACGGTGAAAATTGTTTCGAAATTACTGGTAAAGATGCCAAAGTCGTTTTTGACCCTAACGAAAAATTCCCAGGTAAAAATTCTGATTTTGCCACAAATTCTGGAGCATTTGGAGAGAACTGTCAGAAAATAGAAACCAAAAAAATTTTAGAGCTTCCGGGAGAATTTGAAATTTCCAATGTTCTAGTCCGAGGTTTTTATTCTCGTCCAGAAAATGTAGTTTTCAAAATAGCAATAGATGGAATTTCTTGTGCTCATTTCGGAAATCTAGAAGTAAAACCAAGTACCGAATTCTTTGAAAAACTAGGAGAAAATGTTGATGTTTTAATAATTAGCCTTAATGAGAAATTTGGTGTTAAAGAGGCTAAAGACCTAATGGAAACTTTTGAACCTCGTTATACAATTATTGGAGGAGATCAAAGTCTTTTCCCTAAGATGATCGAAACAGGGGCCAAACTTATGCAAGAAAACTCCCTGACTATCTCTCAAACAAACCTCAATGAAGACAAAAGCGAAATTATAATCTTGTCTGTTTGACTGACTTAGATCTTTTCGTACAATCTTTTCGCTCTTTTGAAAAACAGATCACAAGATAACAAGATTACAAGATAACAAGGAAGAGGAAAATAGATCTTTGAAATTTTCCCATGAACACGGGGTAACGCAGGCTGAATAGTCCTGAGCGAGTGTAGCGAGCAAAGGGCGTTATGAAGCCGAGTAGTCCGTGTGAGTGAGACGAAGCATGACGAAACAAAGCGTAGTCCGCTGTAAGCGGACAAGCTAAGTGGAGTCCATGCTGAGGACGGGGTAGCTGAATGCGAGTAGGTATTGTCGAGTGTAGCGAGACAATACCGTAAAACGAGCATGAAGACCTCCGTATGAGCAAGAGGAGCGAGGACGAAACAAACCGAGCCAATAGCAAAGCTATTTGCGAGGTAGTGCAGTCCTCCAGTGACGACGTCGCGGTAGCTCAGTGGTAGAGCAATGGACTGAAAATCCATGTGTCGATAGTTCAATTCTATCTCGCGACACCATTCGACTCCCTTACGGTCGCTCATGGTCTTCGACCACTAGCACTGTCCTCGGGAGTTATACATTATACAAAAGAAAACAGTCGAATGAGTGCCCCGAGCGAAGCCGAGGGGCTTATTTTGTGATATTTGATTTTTCTTGACCATTCGACTCCCTTACGGTCGCTCATGGTCTTCGACCACTAGCACTGTCATCGGGAGTTACACATTTGAAAAAGAAAGCAGTCGAATGAGTGCCTTGAGTTTATCGAAAGGCGTATAATAAAAATATGCAACATTTCTTTTACTTAGCTCGATGTAGAGATGGTTCTTTGTATGCAGGCTATACAATTAATATCCAAGAACGAGAAAAGACACATAATCTAGGACAGGGGGCTAAATATACTGCTGGAAGACGCCCAATTAAGATCATTTATTGGGAAAGTTTTAAAACTCAAAAGGAAGCTATGCAACGGGAGATGCAGGTTAAAAATTGGCGTAGAGAAAAGAAAGAAAAGTTAGTACAAAAAAGCCTTATCTAGATAAGAGCTTCTATCTCGCGACACCATGAACATAAAATTTATTCAACCAAATCAAGACCGAATTTATTTCCAAAAATTCGTTCTCTTACGGATTTTACATATTCACTAGCCGTTTGATCTGGTGGTGGTTTTTCTGGTTCTCCAAACGCGTACCTCACATTTTCGTATAATCCATAAAAACCTTCCATATGAACTGGTACAATCGAAAGATTATTATTCTTCGATAAATGAAACATCCCTTTCTTAAAAGTATTAATAACCCCTTCCGTTTGCTCAGCTCCTTCTGGAAAGATTAGGATACTATCTCCTTGTAATACATATTCTTCTACGGACTCGTTAAGCTGTTCTCTTACTTTTTCACCACCTCCTTGCTTAGGAAGTACAATATAATCTGCCCATTTAAGTATTTGTGACGGAATAGGATTTTTGGGATAGTTTGCAATAGTATGAACCCTATTCCCTAAATACTTTTCGATGAGTTGTTCAAATAAAAAAATGTGATGATGTGGTCTATATCTTAAAAATTTATGAACCGAAGAGCGTCGCGGATGATTAGCAACAAAAAGATATGGTGTTCCCGATGAAAGATTTTCAAGTCCTTCTATTCCAATTGTTATATGTTCATTATCAAAAATCTCTTCTGCTACTCGTTTGGAAATTTCTCTCATATACCTAGGATGGTTTAATAACTCAATGGCATAATGCAAAGAGATTTTCCTAATACGCTCAATATTTTCTCTGCCACTGTCGCAATCTCTAATACTCATAAAGTTATATCTCTTTTAAAAAAGAATCCACATAAAGTCAACTAATAATTCAAGTCATCAACGGCCCCCACTTATTCTGATTATATTCATCCTCCTACTAACAGACTTAAATTCTTCTTTAAACTTCAAATAACACTCTAACCAATAAGGTTCTCTGTTTTTTACTATACAATCGTCTATCAATCGTCTATAATATGACTATGTTTAATCCAAAATACACCGTTTCTCCAAAACTACTTAAAAATATTAAACGTATCACAACTTTAATATTTGAATTGAATAATAAACGATTTTCAAAAGTTATTTTAATGGAACTCATTAAACGGGCACATGAAATTTCCGCCCATGCTTCTACTAGTATTGAAGGGAATCCTTTACCTCTCACAGAGGTTAAAAAAATACTCAAGTCCCATCCCAAACATGTTCGAGATAGTGAACGAGAAGTTTTGAATTGTAACAAAGCTCTTATTTGGCTTGATAGTTTTACAAAAAACAAAACTCCAAAATTTGATTTATCACTTGTTCTAGAAATCCATAAAACCATAGTGCAAGATCTAATGTCTGCCACCAGATGCGGAAACCTCCGACAAGAACCAGTTTTTGTAAATGATCCCATGTTAGGGAAAATCGTATACTGGCCACCTGATCAGCAAGATGTAAAAGTTTTGATGGAAGATTTATTTAATTACCTCAGTAAAAACAAAACAGAGATTGATCCCCTAATTCTAGCCGGTATTTTTCACAAGCAATTTGTTGTTATTCACCCTTTTATGGATGGAAATGGTAGAACAGTGAGACTGGCCACAAAGGTCTTGTTATCTGCCATGGGGCTTAATACTTTTAATCTTTTTAGTTTTGAAAATTATTATAACCAGAATGTGGCAAAATATTTTCAACATGTGGGGGTTAAAGGTAATTATTACGATATTTATGAAAAAATAGATTTCTCGTTATGGCTTGAATATTTTACAGACGGAATAATTGATGAACTATTACGCATATCTAAAGTGCTTTCTAAAAAAAGCATTACCCCAAAGACAATTTTAAAATCACATCACCAGATAATTCTAGATTACCTAAAAAAACACGATTTCATTACTAATGAAATCTATTCTACTCTTACAGAAAGGGCAAAACCGACTCGCAACCAAGATCTTAACCGATTAATTGATTTAGAATTGATTGAGCGGGTAGGAAAAGGAAAAGCAACTATCTATAGACTTAAATAACATCTTACGAAGACTTTTTGATTATAATGATTAAGTGTGCTAACAAGTTTTATTGACTTCTTTTTCAGCCCTTCTTTCTGATATTTTAAAATAAACTTTTTACTCTTGCTTATTTATTTTACTTTTGTAATATTATGTCCCAATTAGTAGCGCTTTAAAGGGTTTAGAAATTAAATTCCTACAATGCAAAACTTGCGGAATTTATTTCTTAACCTCTTCCTACCATGAAAGGTTCTATCAAAAAGATCTTGAACGGTTTCGGATTCATCACTCCTGATGATGGCTCAAAAGATGTGTTCTTTCACGCCAACGATCTTGATGGTCTTGAATTCGAAAGTCTCCGAGAAGGTGATCTAGTCACTTTTGAAATGGGACAGTCCGACAAGGGACCAAAAGCAGAAAAGATTGCTCTTGCTTAATAATAATTAAGTAATTGTGTTTTCTAAAATCGCCAAGAGACTCGTTCTTCTTGGCGGTTTTTTTAATTTATACCTGACTAATAACAAATCACATCATATCGAATATAATCAGAATATTTACCATTCGAAATCCGATATTCGGGAAAAACAGAATCATTGTCGTCTATCAAATGTGATGGCAAATGCAAAGTTCTTGTCAAAAACTCATTAGAAAACTTAAGCTCTGTATAAAAAGTAGATTTACTCTTGACTGTATTCAATCCAAAAATATGAAGTGTTGCCACCTTTTCTCTAGCTTTAAAAAAACTCTCAAAATTTAATTTACCAATAATTCTCACTCCATTCGGACAAGTATTTGATCTAATATAAAAATCATCTTTCTCTGATCCATTTCTATCAGAAGTTAAAACAAATTCTCCATTCTCTGGTCTAAATAAAGGTAAATTATATTCTTCAACTTCATCATCTTCTTCTATCACTTCTACTTCACTATTATCTGCCACAAGTTCTATGCCAAAAACATTAGTAGTTAAGGAATTTCGGAAGGAAGAGACCCGATCATCTTTATTATAATTCCGGCTTATAATGAAGAAAAAAGCCACTAGAACTACCAGAATTCCAACGAGAGCAATTAAAAATTTATCCTTCATAGGTAAATTGTATGAGAATTACTATTTCTTTTCCAATTTTTTCTGGTTTTTATTTTTGCTTAATTTTTAGTATGTGCGATACAATTAAAGAAATGAAAAAACACATCAAAGACTTCATTCACTTTCACAAAAATCACAAACCCCTTCCACACCGAAAGCTTAGTTTTATTGGTTTACTCTTTGCGGCGGTGCCTGCTTTTATTTGGCTAGATATGATGTATGCCATTTTCCGAGAAAATGTAATTATTCCTGTGTATTACAGTATTCCCAACTGGGGTTATATAACCGTGATGCTTTCTTTTCCTATCATCGCTTTAATTTTTGCTACCCTAGGTCATTTAAGAACTCCTAAAAAGCAAAGAGATGTTGGATTTGCAGTTATGATGCTGTCTATCGTACTTGTTATTCTTATGTCGCTTGCTCTTTCTCCTCTAATGGAATAGTTAAAAATTTAGCCATTAGCCATTAGCTTTTAGCTATTAGGATTTAGAATTTAGAACCTAGAACTTAGAACTTAGAAAATTACATGAGAAAACCTTTTCCTTTTGCCAAAAAATCTTTAGGGCAGAATTTTTTACAAAACTCAAATATTAGGCAACAGATAATAGAATCTGCAGGGAATATTAAAGGAAAAGAAATTTTAGAAATTGGACCAGGTTTGGGATTCCTCACTACCGAACTATTAAATCAATCTGCTCAAGTAACAGCTGTAGAAATAGATGAAAGAGCTGTTGAAATTCTTTTAAGAGATTTAGGACACAAAGAAAACTTTAAGCTAATCCAAGGAGATATTTTACAACAAGACTTAGATGAAATCTTTGTACAAAAAAGTTATTCAATAATTGCCAATATTCCCTATAACATAACCTCCCCAATCCTAAGAAAAATATTGGCTGATACAGAAAATAAACCTCAGAAAACCATTCTTATGGTTCAGAAAGAAGTTGCCGAAAAAATATGTAACAATAAAAAAAGATCTATCTTGTCTATTTCTGTTGAAATCTATGCCGAATCAAAGATCTTATTTTTGGTTTCTAAGGAAAACTTTTCTCCTATTCCAAAAGTAGATTCTGCAGTTATAGAGATTGTCACCAGACCAGAGCCTCTCGTTTCCAAAATGATAGAAAAAGAGTTTTTTCTAGTTGTTAATGCTGGTTTTAGTCAGAAGAGAAAAAAATTAGGTAATGTTTTTAAATCCTTCTTTGGAATTCCAACTCCCCTTCTCCTTGGGAGAATAGATCCAAATCAAAGAGCAGAGACCCTATCTATTGACGATTGGCTGGAAATAACTAAGAATTTCCAAGAAGCAAAGAAACTCTGATAAGAAATGATTGATACGCAAAAATTCCCCGCTCGTTTTATAGAACGAATTAAAGAGATTCTTCCCCAAAAAGAATGGGAAGAGTTTTTTATTAAAGCTACCGAACCACTTCCAAAAACAATTAGAATAAAAAACGGCAGTTCTCCTGCTTCAGATTGGCAACTAAATAAAGTTAGTGGTATCCCAGAAGCCTTTTTTATTGAAAGAGCCAATCGGGACGAACTTCCTTTAGGAAAAACCTTGGAACATTTTTCTGGACAAATCTATATTGCTTCCTTGAGTTCACTACTCGCCGTAAAAGTTTTAGATCCTCAGCCAAAAGAGAAAATTATGGATCTAGCAGCGGCTCCTGGATCTAAAACTACTTTCATTGCCGATCTCATGCAAAACACCGGATGTTTAGTTTGTAACGAACCAAGCTCTTCCCGATCCGCTAAACTTGCTTCTAATTTAGATAGATTAGGAGTCCAGAATGCTGTCATCCTCCAAAATGATGGGACAATTTTGAACAATTTTATTGATCAAGAATTTGATCGTATCCTATTGGATGCACCTTGTAGCTCTGAAGGGTTTGGTCGCAAAGACTCCTCATTCTTTTCTAAAATGTGGGCAGAAAAGAAAATCTTTGAAGCCGCTAAACTTCAAAAAAGACTTATTATTTCTGCCTTTGAAATGCTCCGTAGCGAAGGAATTATGCTTTACTCTACTTGCACCTCTGCCCCAGAAGAAAACGAAGCAATTGTAGAACATCTATTAAAGACCTTCCCTGAAGCAGAATTATTACCCATAGAACTAGGAGATATTCCTCACACCAAAGGATTGAACAAATTTTTTGATCAAGAATTCGATTCCCAAATAAGTGAGAATGTTCGCAGGTTGTGGCCTCATCTCCAAACGGATTCATGGAATTCTGAAACCTTTTTTCTAGCTAAAATTAAAAAGAAATCCCCTCTTCGTCGCATTCCCCCTAATAAACATCTCACCAAAAACTCCACTAAAATTTATAAGAAAAATCAGACCGCTACGGTTTTGACTTACTTAGCTAAAACTTTTGGGATAGATAAACAACATTTCAATAAAAAAATAATTTTAGAAAGGAATGGAGATGTTTTTCTTAGCACCAAAGAAGCTGCCCAATTCGCCTCAAAAAATCCGCACCGAAGATGTGGTTTAAATATTCTAGATAATAATAAAAATATTACCTCTCAATTTGCTCTACATTATGGTTCATTGGCTACTAAAAATATTTTCCTCCTCACCGAAGAAGAAAAAAATCGATGGCTGTCTGGTTATGATATAGAAGTAAATATCCCTAATGAAGAAATAAAAGACGGACAAGAAATCTTAGTTAAATACCAAGACTTCTGTCTCGGAAACGGTAAAGTGCAAAATAATGGTCAAAAAATAAAAAATAAATTAGATCGAAATTTAGTGTTTTAAACCCTTGACCAATGCGGTCTGACTGTCTAGTATTGAGGGTGCTTTTTAATATAAAAAATGAAAAAAATTATTATTGTTTTCACCTGTCTTATAACACTCTCTCCCCTACTGGCTACCAAAACCCAAGCTCTAAGTCTTAGCGGGGTTCAATGGAGTAATATCTTACAATACGGTTCTGCTAGTCTCATAAGATACGGTAAAGATCAATCTAACACCGAACAAAGTATTAGATTTGCCCGACCTTCTCTTAACGCTTATGAAAACAAAAGTCTTATTTCTCAACCAAAAGAATTAAAAAAGAGAATGGGGATTACTGCCTCGCGCGAAGAAAGGACTTCTCTTGAAAAATATCGTTTAGTCTTAGAACGACCAATCCGTCGAAGCAGTCAACGAAAACTAGGAAGCTCTTATAAAGAGAAAATGAGACTCAGTGGAAAAAAAGATTTTACTGATTTGGAATCAATGAGTAAGAGTTATTGGGATCGCAAAACAAATTCTTTTGATCGTGATCGTTATGATTTTTTGAAAACTACTACTCGCCCATGAAAAAACTACCTTTTGGAATCGGAATAATTATGCTCTTAAATCCTCTTTTTTTAGGAGACACAGAGGCTATTTTCATGGGAAAAAGACCTCCTTTAAATTACACTAAAGCTAGTGCCAATAGGGAGGTTGTCATCAACAATCGTCAAAAAGTTACTAACCGTTCCTACTATAAAACTTGGGAACCAGCACGAGGCAGTAAATTAACCCCTACAGCAAGACATACTTATGGACTAACTAGAGTGCGTCCTTCTGCTCGCACCGTTCGCCCAGAAGTAGAAGAACTAAAAAAATTTAGTTTAGAAACAGAGAAGCCTATCAAGAGAAGTACTGATCGATATAGCGGTATAAGTTCTAAAGAATATTTACGAGGCGATCGTCGTCTTGAACGAATTTCTCACAAAGAAAAACAAAGAATCTTTTTACAAAGAAAACTAAACTCTTCAGATCGATTTGAATTATCCGAATAATTTCATAGACTCTTCTCAATGAAAAAATTATTAATCATTAGTTTTGCTTTTTTACTTGTTGGTTGTGGGAGCCAGAACGCCAATTCGAATAATTTTGATTCTGAAAAGGTCGAAACCGTAACAGTTGGAGAAGTCTGTGGAGGACTTGGAAAAATAAAATGCCAACCCAGACTTGAGTGTCTTTTTGATGTAAACTCTTCCGATCTTAGTGGTATCTGTCGAGAAACAGTTGTTGATATCGATTTAGAATGTTCTAAAGAGCAAAAACCAGTTTGTGGTCTAAAGGAAAGACAAAAAAATGGTTATTTAAATGAATGTGAAGCCAATAGACATGGAGCAGAAATTCTACATGACCGTTTCTGTGAGAAAGATGAACGAATTAAAGGGAATTGTGAAGCTAAAGTTCTTAGTATTGGAAATTGTGAAATTCTTTTAAGTGGTTATGAATTTGATGGTCAAAAATGTCAGCAAGTCAAAACTACGGGGTGCGATGCCGAAATTCCTTTCGGTTCTATGGCAGTCTGCAAAGAAACTTGCGAATAGTAAAAATAGTTATTAGCTTTTAGTTATTAGCCCTTAGTCTTCAGATGATCATAAATCTGTAGTTAAATTTAATTCCACACAGAATATAAATTTTAAAATTTTTTAACTCTTTAACTTTCTAACTCTCCCTCTCTCTAATTATTTATAGCATATTATAATATAACACCCATCCTTAATTGAAAATTTAACTTTGAAGATTTACCACTTGTTTTCTTGTCATCTCGTTCATATACTTAATACTGCATACTTAATACTAGCTACTAACCTCCATGCGTTTCATTCTTAAAATTATCTTAGTCGTTGTCTTTAATGCCGCTATCTTCTGGGTATTAGACGAAAAAATATTCCCCACAGAACTTAATATTTCTGGTGGAATTCCAGCTTATGCCTTTATTGCTTTAGCTTTCGCCCTATTAAATATAATAATTAAGCCAATTATTAAGCTAGTCACCATCCCTTTCCGCATCTTAAGCTTTGGTTTACTAGGTTTTCTAATTAATGCCTTTATGCTTTGGCTTTTAAAATACAGTGTTAACTTTTTAGAAATGTTTGGTGCTAATTTAGAAATAACCGGTTGGACTACCTATCTACTAGCTGGAATTCTCTTGGCCGTGTTCAACAGTCTTCTTAATATGTTAAGAGCTTAAAATCAGCTCTTAGCTGTTAGTTATTAGCGATTAGCTAATTATTAAATTTCTAAAAGCTAAATACTAAGAGCTAAAAGCTAATTCCTCTTGCCTATTTTCCTTTTCTTATTAGAATTTCTTCGCCTTTTAGATTTAAATTAAAATTAATGTTTAAAATTTTCTTCCTCACCGTAACCGTTCTCTTTATTATCGTAGTTCTTATCCAACAAAAGAACTCCACTCTTGGTTCCATGATGGGAGGAGATGGTGGTGATGAAATGGTTCAAACTCGTCGAGGAGCAGAAAAATTTCTTCACCAATTAACCATTATCTTAGCGATTCTCTGGATAGGAGGCGGATTATGCTCAATGCTAATCGCCTAGGGTTTATGGGATTTGCGAATTTCTTCGTCAAAATCAACAAACCCTAAATATCTAAGCTTCCTTATCACTCATTCTTCATTCTTCATTATTCATTGACTTCATGCGACGATACCCTTTTCGTTTTCGTTCCAGAAGAACATTGTTAGTAACCGGAAGTGCGATTTTTTTTATAGTCATTGCTCTCCTTTGGCAACAATTTTTTCATGCCCATTCTAAATTTATCCCTACAACGGGAGGTATTTTCACAGGAGCCACCATTGGAACAATTAAAAATCTAAATCCTTTAGTTAATGACTCTTCTTTGTTTGACCAAGATTTAAAACAATTAATTTTTGCTGGACTCCTCCGTTATAATCCGGTCTCTGGGCAAATAGAAGATGGTTTGGCAAATTTTAGAATCTCAGAAGACTCTAAAACCTACTTTTTAACGCTAAAAAACTCTGCCTATTTCCAAGATGGAACGCCTGTAACTATAGATGATGTTATTTTTACCTTTGAAAAAGTTATCCAAAACCTTAATTTTTCTAATACTATTCTAAGAGATGCTTTTGAATATGTCTCTATCGATACCGTAGACGAAAAAACCCTCGCCTTTATTCTGCCAGAACAAAATGTTTTTTTCTTGTCTCTCTTGACCACTCCTATTTTACCAGCGAAAAAATTCAAGAATGCCTTGATAGAAGAAATTACTGATCCAGATTTTCCTTTTAACAAACACCCCCTAGGCGCTGGTCCTTATGAGTTAAAAAATATTGTTCCTAATAATGATGGTAGTTTTAGGGTGTTTTTAAGTAAAAATAAACACTTTTATGGCGGAACTCCTTTACTAGATCAATTAGTTTTCTATGTCTATCCGGAATTTGAACATCTCAATGTCATCCATCCTTGGACAACTATGTTTTCAAAAATTCCAGCTGTCTGGTTAGAAAAATTTGAAAAAAAACTTTTTGAACAATTACAGTTAAATACCGAATACCAAAAAAGAGAATATTTATTACCTCGTTTTACAGCTTTGTTTTTTAACTTAGATCGAGAAGAAGTAAATAATAATGATTTGCGTAAAGCTCTTCGGCTTAGTTTAGATAAAGAAAAAATTCTAGAAAAAGAATTCGGATGGAACCAAACCGATTCTTTTTTCTTCTTTGAGGGTGTGGAAAGTTGGCATGTACCTGATTTTGCAGAAGCTAGAAAAATTCTTCGAGATAGCGGATTCCCTTATGATAAAAATTCGGAAACTAGAATTTCTAAAAAAACAGGAAATAATTTAGAATTAGAGCTTATTACTTCAACCTCCCCACCAGTCTATTCTCGTTTTGCCCAGAATATTGCGAGAAATTGGGAAAAAGAATTGGATTTAAAAATAAATATTCAAGTTCTAACACCAAAAGAATTTCAAACTGCCTTAAAAAATAGAGAATATGATATCGTTCTCTTTGGACAAAATTTTTCCCAAAACTTCGATTCCCTTTCTACTTGGCATTCTTCGCAAGTAGGAAAATTCAATCTCTCTAATTTAGCCAATGAAGATATCGACTTTCTAATTGACGAAGTAAGATTTTCAGGAGCACAAAGTGATCTTTTTGCTCTCAGCGAAAAACTAGATGATATTCTACCGGCAATTATTCTAGCTACTCCAACCTACAACCTTTTTGTTTCTTCTGAATTACAAGGTTTTTCTGATACTTTTGGTAAAATCAGATCTCATGCTCAGCGATTAAGTAATATCGAAAAATGGTATTTTTACGAAAAACTAACTTGGGATTGGGATGAAGAAAACTCTAAGATTTTGGGATTTATTAAATGGATTTTTGGTTTTGAAACTTCTCCACCTAATGTTATCGATAATTAGAATTTTTTTACTTTTTACTTTTTAGCTTTTAGACTCGTAATCTTGTTATCTCGTAATCTCGTCATCTTGTCTTCATAATGAACAAACCAGTTAATACTCGATTATTACACAATCTAGAACTACAAAATACTTCTGTAAAAAAAATTGTATCTCAAAATATATTGGGATTAGATTTCGGTCAAAAATTCTGTGGATTAGCTTTTTCTCCAGATGGAGTATGTGTCGTTCCTTTAGAAGTAATTAATACCAAAGATGTCTTTAAGAAAATAAAAGACCTGGTAAAAGAAAAAAATATTAAAAAAATTATTTGCGGACTTCCTTTAGAAAGAGATGGCACAACTAACCAATGGTGTGAAGAAATCCGCATATTTGCTAAAAAACTAACAAAAATTGCTCCTCTAGAATTCATCAATGAACGCTTTTCTTCCAAAAATATTCTGTCTTCAAAAAAAGAACGAATAGATGATTTATCAGCTGTTAAAATCTTGGAATTTTATTTATCAAAAAAAGATTAGCATCCTCGATAGCCAATAGGTAAAAACATGATACAATCGTTCTACCATGCGTGAAATTTTGACCCCCGCGCAAATAGAAAAGCTGGTAGTAAAAGCCCAGCAAGGTTGTGAAAAAAGTTTTGGAAAACTTTTCGACCTCTTTTTTGACAAAATTTTCCGTTACATAAATTTCCGAGTAGAAGAAAATGATGCCGAAGACTTAACTTCAGATGTTTTTCTTAAAGTTGTGGAAAATATTAAATCCTACAAATCTACTAAAAATGCGAGTTTCAATGCTTGGATCTTTAAAATTGCCCATAATACTGTTATTGATTTCTATAGAAGGAAAAAAGAACTATTGGGATTAAGTAATGAAAATAATGAAGACTTTTTTCTCCAAATTCCAGATGAAAATCCTCGCCCAGATGAAAAAGCCAACGAATATTTTAATGTTAAAAGGATGAAAGAAGTTCTCTCTACCTTACCTAGTAATCATCGAGAAATTCTGGAATTTAAATATTTAGAAGGATTTTCTAACACAGAAATAGCTCATATTACTGGCAAATCAGAAGGAAATATCCGGATAACACAGTTAAGAGCTTTGCGGGAAATTAGAAAAAAGTGGGAAGGAATATAATGAATAATGAATAATGAGTAATGAATAATAGAAAATTTCCAATAACCAATTATCAATAAATTCTCAATATTAAATGAACAAATTAAAAAATTAGAAAAATAAAAATTCTTTGAAGATTGATAATTGATAACTCACTCTATAACTAGTCATAATACTTGATACATGATACATAATACTTAATACTTAATACATAATGCAAGACCAAGCACTAAAAGTTATCGCCGAATTTGAAGAAATAGAAAAAAAACTCTCAGACCCTGCTGTGTATCAAGATCAATCACAAGTCACTAAACTCGGACAACAACGGAAAGTTTTAGAAAAAAAAGTGGTTTTGTCTCGGCAATTCCTAAAACTCTTACAACAAAAACAAGACTCCGAAGATTTAATCAAAAACGAGTCAGACCCCGAACTCATAGAAATGGCTAGAGAAGAACTAGAACAAGCTAAAAAAGCTTTACCAGATACCGAAGAAAAACTGCGTATCGCCCTAATCCCTACTGATCCTAATGATGACCGTAATGCTATTGTTGAAATAAGAGCAGGCGTAGGGGGAGACGAAGCCAGCCTTTTTGCTGAAGAAATCTCTCGTATGATTCTTCGTTGGGCGGAACAATGCGGATTTAACTCAGAAATGATCTCAGAAACTCTTAATGAAGCTGGAGGGATTAAAGATATGATTTTTATGGTTAAAGGCTTTGGTGCCTATTCTAAGCTCAAATTCGAAGCTGGTGTGCATAGAGTTCAAAGAGTTCCCACCACTGAATCTCAAGGCAGGCTACATACTTCTGCTATTTCTGTCGTAGTTATGCCAGAAATGGAAGAAAGTGATGTCGAAATAAACGAAAGTGATGTCCGTGTAGATGTCTTTAGGGCTTCTGGTTGTGGAGGACAAAGTGTAAATACAACAGACAGTGCCGTCCGGTTAACACATGTCCCCACAGGTCTTATAGTGACCTGTCAGGACGAAAAATCCCAATTAAAGAATAAACATAAGGCTTTTGGAGTTCTGCGAGCCAGAATAGCCGCCCAAGAAGAAGAGAAGCGACAAAAGGAGCTAGGAGAAAAAAGACTTGCCTCTATTGGTTCTGGAGATCGATCAGATAAGGTCAGAACCTATAATTTCCCTCAAGACAGGGTGACAGATCATAGGATCGGACAAAACTTCTCTAACCTTCCTCATATCATGGATGGAAATTTAGAAAAAATCGTTGATGCCTTAGCTTTGGCAGAACAACAGAGTTTTTTAGAGAATTAAAAACATCCTCTAAATTAGAACCTATATCTTTTCTAGATACATATTACAAAATACTATCTCTTATATCACACCCATAGCCGAAGCTTGAACTGTTCCTCTTGTGCCTTTAACCGCTACCTTATCTTCTGTCATTTTAATAAGACCCTGTTTAATAGCTTCTATAAAATTCATTTTCCCCAATTTTTTACCTTCAAAAGGACAATATACATACATGCTTTCAAAACCAACTGCTTCTCCTCCATCAGAAGATTGAAATCTATCTTTCCCTTTTCTCTTACTAAAACAAATATTTTTTCCTAATATTTCTTCTTTTGTTACTCCTTTTTCTAATCCTATAATTAATTTTCTCGCTTCTGGACAATCTTCTAATATAAATATTCGTTCCAAAATATTCCGTAACGGAAAATTCTTTAACACATCATCCCCTCCTTCTGCTCCTACTGGTACCATACTTAATTTTTCCATTTAAAGTAAACTAACTTGTTTGATTATATCCAAAAAAGTAATTTTGTCAAGCCTTTTTTCAAAAAAATTTGACAATCATCCGCAAAAAGACAAACTGTTTCTGGAAATTAAGATGATTTCAATTTAGAAATCGTCGATTTTTTTCTACGCCTAGCGCCATCTTACCTCTAATTATTTTCACATGCAAAGTCGTCTTCAAGCTGCTATTAACCAGCTCTGTGCAGAAAAGAATCTCGATCAAGAAATTGTCCTTGATGCTATTCAGAATGCCATTGCTATTGCCTATAAAAAAGACTTTGGAACTGCGGGACAGCAAATCCAAGTTCATTTAGGAGATGATATTTCAGAAATGCGTATTTTTGAAATTCGGGAAGTAGTAAAGAAAGTAGAAGATGTAGAAATTCAGATTACAGAAAAAGATGCTCAAAAAATCAGACCAGACGCTAAAATTGGCGAATCTGTTTTTGTTCCAGTTCCGCCACACGAAGATTTTGGTCGAATTGCCGCCCAAACCGCTAAACATGTTATGAATCAAAAATTACAAGAAGCCGAACGGGAAATGTTGTTTAAAAAATTCACTGACCGAGAAGGACAGCTTTTAACAACTCGTGTTCAAAAAGTAGATCGAGATTGTGCCTTATTAGATATAGATGGTGTCACAACTATGCTTTATGTAAGAGATCAAATCCCTAAGGAAAACTACTTTACTGGACAAAGAATGAAGGTTTACTTGGACAAAGTAGAACTAACTTCTAAAGGACCACAATTACGAATAACTAGAGCCACTAATAATTTTATTGAAGCTCTTTTTGAACAAGAAATTCCAGAAATGAGAGAAGGGTTAGTCTATATAGCTAAAATGGCTCGAGAACCAGGTGTCCGTTGTAAAATAGCGGTTGCCTCTGATGATGGTTCTATTGATCCAGTTGGAGCTTTTGTAGGACAACGAGGTTCTAGGATTAACTCAGTAATGGAAGAAGTAGGAGATGAAAGACTAGATATTATTCAATACTATGATGATCCTAAAAAACTTCTTATTGCCGCTCTTTCCCCAGCAAAAATAGCTAAAGTAGAGTTCTTTAAAGGAGGTCAAAATGATGACCGCGTAAAGATTTTTGTCCGAGAAGAAGAACGAGCCGTCGCTATTGGTCGAGGCGGACAAAATGTTCGTCTAGCTGGTCACTTAATCAATATGCAGGTAGATGTCATTACCTTTGATGGCCCACTTGAAGAAGATGAATCTGCTGTTCAACAAGTTACTAAAGAAAAAGTTGTTAAGGAGGTTTCTGAAAAAGTTACTATTGATCGCCTAGAAGGAGTAGATGAAGAAGTAATTGCCATTCTTAAAGATCTTGGTCTTTCTCAAATCAAACAATTTGAAGGACTCAAAGCTAAAGACTTAGCCGAAATTGGTATTACTATCGAACAAGCTGAATCTGTCGCCAAGGCTGTGGAGAAGTTTTTGAAGAGATAGTTAAGTCAAACTACAAACTTCAATCTTCAAACTAGAAAAAAAGAAGGTATTAGATATATACTGGAATTATACAAAAAACTAAAAAGTAATAATCTTTTGCCGTTCCTTACTATATCCGATCATACCAAATATAGTAGGTTCTTACTCTGCCTAGTTGAACACATTTTTTGTTCAACCCGTTGGAACCACAAAATCACATCTCAATAAAGAGAGCTCTTCATTACTCATTACTCATTACAATCGCCTCATCCACCCGCACATCATGTCTTTCTGTCGGAATTTTTTCTATACAGGCAAATTCAGGAACAACTGAAATTTTCCAAGCAGAAACATCTTCCAAAAAACGATCATAATATCCTCCGCCTCTACCTAAACGGTTTAATTCCTTATCTACCGCTACTGCAGGCACAAAAATAAGATCTTCTTTGGTTGGTAATTCGCTTTTTCCATCTTCTGGTTCTAAAAGACCAAAACCTCCTTTTTTTAATTCATTAAATCTAGATTCATAGAATTCTAATTTATCACCTTGAACTTTTGGGAAAAAATACCTTTTATCTGAAAAACTTTTGCACATGTTTTCCACGAAAGGAATCTCAAAGGTAGTTGGAGAATAGACAAAAACCTTCTCTGCTTCTTGTAATTTTTTGTATTGAACAAATTTTTTGTTCGATAGCTCCGTCATATCCCTTATTTCACTATCGGAAAGCTGTTTCCATTCATTAATAACCTCTCTCCTTAGAAAGAACTTCCGAGTTCTAATAATATCTATCTTTATTTGTGCAAAAAGATCTTCCGCATTCTTAAATTTCTCTATATTCCTAGTTCTTTTTAATATTTCTATTTCCAACTCTTGATCGTATAGATTCTCTTTTAGGTCTAAAACATGTACTTCTATCGTTCTTTCTCCTCTAAATGTCTTCTTGGTACCAAAGAATAAGACTCCTTGGTGGTCTTGTTTACTCTTGACTCGTACAAAATACACTCCTTCTTCTAGATCTAAATCTCCTTTCACTTCTAAATTAGCCGTAGCAATACCAAACTTACTACCAATCTGCTTTCCTCTAATTACTTTGCCTACAAATTTCATTGCTGAAATTGTACGCAATAAACACCAAAAGAGCTAATAACTCCATTAGAGCTTAGATTTTAGAAATTGATAATTGAAAACCTTTTCTGAATTTATTTCAGTATTGATAATTGAAGATTGTAGTTTGAAGATTGAAGTTTGTAGTTTGATTATCTTCCTATTCTTCCACCTGTAAAATATTACTTTCCACAAAAATTTCTTGAGTTTTCTTATTCATAATTACCGCTTTAAACTCATCTCCAACCTTCATTTCTTGCTTCTCTCTCACCGAGAATCCATTTTCTTTCATCTCAAAGGGGAGCAACACTTTTACCAAATTTATAATTATTTTCTCTCGTGGTCGTTTGGCAAAAAGCTTAGTATTAATCTCTAATTCCTTCACCACTTCTGGCTGTTTAATAAGCACAGGCAACTCCCCTGTTTCTAAACTGGTTGCTAGCGCAAAAGCGAATAACAAACTAAACATCTCAATTCGATTGTAACAGAAATTTCTTATCTACTAAAGAGTTGTCCTGTCCAAAAAATCTCTGTCGGAAACACTTTGCGAGCAAAGCTTAAATTCCTGAGGTTTGTTCGTAGAAATTCAGTAAGTAAAGCTCCTTTTCGATCTCCTCCATACAAAAGCTCTAAAGCAGAAGAAAGTTTTGAGAAATTAAAGAATCCGTAACTTTCTGAAGGAGAAAAATCAAAAAGAACACTTTTCCTAAAGTCTTCATTTTCTGCTAAAGAATCCTTATTTAAATAAGCAGATAAACTAGAAATTACCCCCTGTTCATGAGTGGAAAAAATAAAGTATCCTTCTGCAAAAGCATATGAAAATTCCTTGCCTCCCGCTGATTTATTTTTCACCGTAAAATAAGTCTGCCCCTGATAATCTACTTTTTCTATCGGAACATCCTTTGTGTCTGTCGCAACTAATTCCTGTCTTGTCGTCCCATCCAGAAGTTCTACTTCTTTTATTTCAGAAGAAAATTGGCCTTGCGCAAAATGAATAACATCCTGTATTTGAGAAAGGTTTTGTTCGTTGTCTGGACTACCAAAACCAGTAATAAGAGTAAGATCTACAAAAGGATTTAATGAATTCTGAAAATCCAAAATAACCGCATATTGGCTATGCATGTGTGCCAGAAAATCTTGTTCGAAATCAAATTTTTCACCAAAAATCTGACGAGAATTAGCTCGAAGAATACCATCAAAAATAATAGAAAATTGTGGATGGAAAGCTTCTAGGAAATTTTTAGTATGTAAATATTTATCGTATAAATCAGAACCATTCATAAAGAAAAGCGTGTCGCGAGGTGCAAATTGAGCAAGCTGTGGCATAAGATTGTCTGTCCGAGATATTTTTCTTTCCTGAAAAACCCCTTCTTTACTCAAAACTTTAGCCTGTAAAAAAAGACCCTTGTTTTTTAATTTGGCACTTATCCCAAGCGCAGGAAGTGTCTGAAAAAAAGCTTCCAGTAAAGGTCTTTTCGCCACCAAACCTTCCGAAGAAGCTAAAAGATCTATTGCTCCGGCTGAATCGATAAACAAAGATAAAATTCCTGACGACGGCAAATCTCTTTCTACGCTCTGGTAATTTTTCTGATCAGCTATTTTATCTTTAGACTCTAATACTCTCCGTAATACCCCTTCGGATGAACCCCAAAGTATGTACCCACGATAAAATCCTAAGGCTACTTGAGAAGAAAATTTGGGAGTCCAAATTTCTGCCCCTCTTATTTTCTCAATATTAAATTCTTCATCTGGTAATTTAAATTTATCCAAAAACTTTTTAGCTTTAATTTTGTCTCTAAAACTAGCCGCGACTACGAACCCTTTGTCTGGAAAAACAGCAAATCCTGCCCTACTTCCTATCCAAGGAGTAAAATCTTCTTTTAGATTAAAACGATTTCCAGTTAAATCGTTTCCTAAGGCCTCTAAGTCTGCTTCTGGAAAAAGTTCTTTTAATTTCTTGAGAGAAGAAGTGTTTAATTTTATTTCCGTAAAAATAGCCGTATCTGCCGGAAAAATCTGATCTAATTTTCCTCTTTGAAAAAATCCAGTTAGCCAGAAAAAACCAACAATTCCCACTATAAAAAGAATAAATCCTATAAAAAATACTGATTTCTGGTCTGCTCCTTTCTTATGGTGATTGTTCTTCATCGGCGCGGATTTTGGCTTATTAATAGATAAAAATCAAGCTGATTTGGTGATTATTTTGGTCGAATTTTTTTACTTCATGGCATTTCAGAATTACAACGATATTGTAGTAATTGTGAAATGCCACATTTCTTCTGAAATTCACCATTCCGGAGAAAAGTCCACCTGATAATCTGGAATCCCAAGAAAAATACCATATTCTTTTGCTTCTTGAAATCTGGCTAAATCCCCTTTTGAAATTTTAAAAATCTTATTTGGAAAAATAATAAAAAATCCCTGGGCTAAAGCCCAGGGTATTTTTCTACACAGGCGGCACAATTTGGTTCTTAACTTTCTTTTCCCTGCTTTTCTATATATTCCTTTATAACTTTTTCGTGGAGCACTCCAACTGTTTCGGCAAAATAGCCATCGCTCCAGAAACTTTCTCCCCACAGAAACTCTTCTAATTCTTTATACTCCATCCTTAGTACTCTACTCGTCCCCCCTTTTAGTATTCGCACTACTTCTCCCACGCTTTTATCAGGCTTTATTTGAATTAACATGTGCACATGGTCTTTTTGAATACTTAAATTCTCTATCCACCATCCATTTACTTCTGCCGCCTGATAAAACAACGCTTCTAGGTGCCCAGCTATTTTGCCTATTATCACCCTTCTTCGATATTTTGGAACAAATACTAGATGATACTTTAGTTTGTGCTTGGTATGTGCTCCACTCCAATATTTCTTATTCATGACCAAATTATGCCAGATTTTTCTTCCGCTCCACAATATGGTTTCCCATATTGCTCCGCTACAGGGAACCATTCACCTCGTGGCTAAAGCCACGAGTAATCTGGCACAAAAATATAATAATTCTCCATTACTCACCTGCCCCGTGAAATTCCGCGAAGCGGATCTATTTCACTGGGGTTCTCCATTCTTCATTCTTCATTCTTCATTCCCGAAGGTGTTCTTCTAGAATATTTACAATAACATCTCCTCTTACGGTATATGATTCATTCTTCGTCTTATCTGCCCCCACAATAATCCCAAAAATTTGTCCCTTTCTACCAAAAACCGGAGAACCGGAATTAGGAAGTTCTGCTGTGCCAGAAATAATTATTCTTTTCCCTTTCTGTTCTTCTGTAATCCGCTGTGAAATAGATTGCACTTGTTCTTGAGATATATTCGCATCTCCTAATCTTGATGGATTAGGCCAAAAAATCTCTTCTCCTACTGCCGGTGGCATAGAACTCCAAACTCCATCTTGTCCACTCCATGCCTCATTAATAAGGAAAAGAAGATTATCATCAAAATCTCGAGCCAAAACTTCCAATTCTTGATCTTGCCAATAAAGATCGCCGTATTTTTCTCGCAAATGATCTGCGGTCACAAAGATTCGTTCTTTAATAGGAACAGCCATTCCAACCACCTCCCCTGCTTCATTTTGCAAGATAATATGAGGCGGCAGTTGAGGTAACATCTCTTCCTTATGAGAAATTTCCGTACAACCAACAAAAAACAAACTGAGAAACAAAATAATTGAGTTTTTGCACATCAAGATGAATTTTATATGAAAAATGAAAATTTATAAATTCAAAAATCTTCTCCAAAGGAAGTAGAAATTTCCCCTTATGAAATTTGATAAATATTATAGGCTCTTGAGTAGCAGAGGAAAATAAATTATCCTCTTAACATGCTCAGGAACAGTAAAATCACAGATTACAAAATAAAAAAGGCTCTTGCCTAGCAGAGGCTAGAATTATTTCAGTTTTTTCTTATCCTTATTTTGCAAATGCCTTGCATTTTGCGAAGAAAGAACACTTTTTCCTGTTTTTTGCTCAATATCTTTTCTTGCTTTTCCAGCAGTATCTCCACCTTTTTTAGCAATTGCTTTGCTTTCAGAAAAAGTTTTTGGGTTCTTTTCTTTGGATATTTCAGTTGTAGTTGCTTCTGCTAGCATATTCAAAATTAATTCAAGATTTGTCATATTATCTCTCAAGTTTTGTTTCTTTAATCCCTTGAACTGCTTATATTGTTTTATTGATTTTCCTGCCCATGCTTTGGTAATTTCATCGGTTAAAATGGCAAATTCCAAGCCTTCTTTTACACCTCTTTCTTGCCATTCATCTGTTAAATCTTTTCTAACTTCAATTGTTTTTAGTCTCTGATTTATCCAATCTTTAGAATATCCCTTTTTAAGATAAGTCTGCATTGCTCTGTCGATTGCAAGCTCTGGGTCTTCAGTTTCTTCAATTCTTTCATATCCAACTTTAGCAAGCCAAAGTTTTAAAGGCTCTGCTTTTGGAGAAGGAACTGATTGAATAAGTCTTAAAAGTGTTTGAGTATCAGCTACATCTGTCATTCTCATTTTTCCGTCTTTGGCTTTCATTTTCAAACCGTTACATTTTGTAACGGTTTCATTTGAACCTTCATCAAGAAGTCTTTTTTTTAGAACTCTCCAATAAACTTGAGGATTTTCACTTTCTGTTAAAATTTCAAGAACATCTACAATCGAAAAATACCAAAGTTCATTTTCTTCATCCCAATGACGACGAACTTGTTTTTCGTGGAATAGTACGATTGAATTGTCTTTTTTAGTCATGATTTTAGAGAATTATCAGTTAAACATTGTGCTTATAATATACTAATTTTCCTTAAATTTTCAATTGTATTTCCCCTAAATCAAAACGTCATTTTTTACGGAAGTATGGAGCAAAAATATCCGCTTATCCCCCTCATTAAATATGAAAAATCTTATTTTATAGTTCCTTATTTAAAAAAGCAGAGTGAAAAAAATATTAAATTGTAAAAATGTATGTCATATAACCGTCCACTATATACGAAGTTCCGAAATGAGTGAGGGGGTATAATGTTAAGCGGAGCTTAACCCCCGAACGATTGAGGAATTTGGGTGGAAGCTTTTGTATTTAAAAAAGCTTAAGTTAATTTAAGCATTTTTGGGTTAGAAAAGCAATATTGTTTAACTCTCAAAAAAGCTGTAACCGTATATAGGGTGTTATGTGATGTATTGAAAAGATACTTGCGATAAATCAATGTCTTACTTATAAAAATATCAACATATTATTATTGAAAGGCAAATTTACATATCTTCCAAAACTGGCTCACCTTCAATAAATTCAGAAGGCAATTCAAGTTTTTTAAAATACTTACACATGGCCTGACATGCAAATTTTTCTGTTGAATAATGAGTACCGCCTAATACATTGATATTATATTTTTCCTCATATTCATGTGTTGCTTGTGAATAAGCAGTTTTGGCCGTAATGCCTGTAACTAATACTTTAATATTATTTTCTGTCATTTCAGACACAATATCTAAATCATTACCACCACCGGCCACAACTGCTATTTTACCTTCTAAGATTTCATTACTTCCATATTGATATAATTTAGTATTGTGACCAACAGAATTAGAAAATTTATTCTGTAACTCTTTCATAGTTTTACAATCTGTTGTACCAATAACACCACATAAAGCTCCAAAGTATTTTCCGAAAGGCTTTTCAATTTTAATATCTAAAGCTTCAGCTAAAGTTTTACTGGTAGAATAATCGCTAAAATTATCTAAAGGTACATGAAGATTATAAATTGAAATTTTACGTTCTTTGAATTGCTCAAGTGATTTTTTAGACATTTGATAGAATACATTTGGAGCCTTTCGGATATCCCAAATAGAAGGATGGTGAACAAATAACATTGCATTATAAGTATCATCAGAAATTATTTTATTCATAATTTCGTCTGTTGGGAAAACGGCAGAATAAATTTTCGTTATTTCATCTGCAAAGTCGCAGACAAGTCCCATACTACGTTTTATAAAATTATCACATAAATATTCTTTCACTTCATTCATATCTTGAGCCCACTCGTCTGAAAGTGAGGAAGTAATGAAATCTTTTTCAAGTTGATTGTATAATTGAATTGCCTTCATATAATTATAATTTAGAAATAAGTATAAATTTGCCTATTATCTTAAGAACCTTTTCAATATTTCATATAACGTTAGGGATATACGAAGTTTTTCTGGAACGAAGTGAAAGAAAAATTTGGGTGAAGCCCGAGCCGAGGGCTGAACCGTATATCCCTTGTTATACGCCCCGACAACTGAAAGGAGGAGAGCGCAGCGTGGTCGAGCGATAGCGAGAAGTTCAAAAAATATTTTTCGTTCTTATTCATAGATAGGCTTTCCTTATTAATTATAAATTTGATTTTTTCGGTTTCAAAATTTTTATTATTCTTATTACACCATATCCGATTAGCACTACTCCAACGAGTAAATTCAGTGATTGAATCAAAGCAATAGGCACACTTTGTTTTAGCAGTGAAAACAAGATTACTGATAATCCCATAAAAAGGAAAGTTGCTGACCCTACTGAAAAACCAAAAATGTATAACTCTTTTTTTGTATAATTAAACTCAACTGCTTTGGCGGTAAAAATACTCGTGAAAAAAACAATGGTCATCGGGCTAGATATGGTCAAGATGAAAACAGAAAGGAAACTTGATAATAAACTGGCTGATTCAATATTAACAGCAGTTGTAAGACCATTGTCAACTATGCCTTTAATAATAATTGCGCCAAAGATGATGAGCACGATTGAGCTGATTATCCCAAATACATTTTTGGTTTTTTTCTTTTCCAGCAACTTTCCGATACCAACAATTGAAAGAGTAATATACAAATAATCAACTATCGTCACTGCTAAAACCGCAACAAGTCCATCATAAATAGATCTTTGTAGTGCTAAATTTATGATATAGAAAAAAACAGGACCTATTGCGAGTTGGAGGAATAATCCTGTTGCTAATCCGTTTTTAAAAATTTTGAAACCATTCTTCATATTTATTGCCATTGTAAAGTATAAGTTTTGAACATTTTATAAAGTCTTCTTTTCAAGTTTAGAAAAAATCAAATTTATTCTCCTTTGAAAGCCTATCATTCCTTATTCTCCGTTAGAAAAATATTTTTTGAATTGCGTATAACCGTCCACTATATACGAAGTTTTACTTGAGCGTTGCGGTATAATGTTTGCGGAGCAAACCGCATAAGCGAAAGTGAAATTTGGGTGAAGTGAGCTTGAGCGTAGCGAAAGTGAAACGGAACCGTATATGGGGTGTTAGGCGAGGGTGAGCGACCAGCGGGAGCGAAAGTGCAACGTCCCCTTGAGTTGAAAAAGAAAAATATTTTATCCTATTTTTTGCCACCAATCGTGGTATGGCAATATCTCTTTCAACTTTACAGTTTTATCAATATCTAAAATCACTTCTGTATTATCAATATTACTTTCATCTGTTTCGTGCATTGCGGCTCTACAATGACCACAAGGAGGAATAACATGAATAATTCCATTTTCATCTTTCCATGTAGCCACGATTTTTTTGATGACATATTCTTGGTCATCTGTAATCATTTTTCCAATAGCAACTCTTTCGGCACAATAACCATTGGAATTAACTCCAACACAAACTCCCGTATAAACTTTGCCATTTCCAGCAAGCAATGCACACCCAACATCTCCGACTAATCCATCTTTTAATTCTTTTGAATGGATTACAGATGATGCAATATTGATAAGTTCTTTATTGTCCATAGTGATTTTAGATATTTAAGTATTTAAAATATTTTTCTTTTTCAATTTCGCCTAACGTTCCTGTGTATCTGAAGTTTTGCGGAGTGAAACGGAGCAAAATTTGGGTGAAACAAATGGGAAATTTTTGATTATTTTACCTTAATTAAGGGCTTTTTACAATTTTTTAGTACCGCACAGCTTGACGGGCGGGGCGAAATTTGCTATGATAATATGTCGTTGAACAAATAACCAAAGGAGGTGTGATATGATCGGTGGCGTAGAAGCATCAACGGCAGCAGGGGAAATCCTTCATCTCATCAAACAACTCGAGGAGAAGTACAAGGACGACTCCAAGGCGCTTGAAGCCCTTCAAGAAGTGAAGGCCAAGGCGCAACAGATCAAGGAGGCAGGAGACGCGGGCTGGTACTAGCCCCGCCCCCACTCACATGGCCGAGTTTCGCAGATTGCGGACTCGGCCTTTCTCTTTTAAAAAATTGTAAAAAGCCCAATTAAATATGAAAAAATAATCAAGAATTTCTCATTTGTGGAACCAGATACACAGTGTTAGCTGACGTTAAGAAAAATTTTTATGACAACCTTGCAATTTCTCTTTCTATATTTGCTCTTGCTTGTTGTTCTAATTCTTTGCCCGCCCGTTCTGTAAAATAAATTCTTGGTCTGTTCAGAAAATCTTGTAAAACCTTCTTTCGACCAATGCGATATTGATCGTCTGGAACCCAAGAATATTCTTTGCGAATTTTTGCGGTATATTTATTATAATCCTCTTCGCTTGAACCCAATACTGCTAAATCGGCATCCAAAAAAATTGCCGAATCGGTGTCATTTTCAATAATCTCATGTTTTACAGTAGCACGGATTAAGGCCAAGACATGACCGGCTACATTCTCTGGAATACCAAGCCGAGTTAAATAATTTTGAGCATACTGCATACTTTGTTCTTCGTTATCTTTTGATTTTGTGTCATACACAATATCGTGAAAATATGTAGCAAGTTTCACTCCGATACCATCTTTAATTTCTTGCTCATACGTTTGCAGAAAAGCTAACATTTTTTCAATATGCTCAAAATTATGATACTCGCGAGTTTCGGCTTGGTATTCTTCGGCAATTTTTTTGAATAATTCTTCTGCTTCAGCTTTTTTATTTTCACTAAATATGTCGCAAAAATTCTCTCGCAATACTTCGAGTTTTGTGTTTTCTGGAGTGGGCAAAGATTCTGGTGAATGGGTCATAAAAATTTTTCTTAATTTCAGCTAACTCGTTTTTATCTAAACTTTGCACTCACATAGTAACAACATATTGTGTGTTATGCAAACTTTTGTTATACTTTTGGTATGAAACATATTTTAGACAAAACCGAGAGAGTACTGCGTTTAAGAAATTACTCCCAAAAAACGCTTAAAGCATATTTACTCTACATTAAAGAGTATATCGTTTTTTCAAAAGAAAAAGGAATCAAAGATAAACAAAAAGCAATTGAAGAATTTTTACTTGATAAACATAAGCGTAAGCAATCTCCGCAAACCATTAATCTTGCACTAAATGCGGTAAAATTCTTATATTCAGAAGTTCTAAAAGATACGCAGAAAATCGATATAAAATATGCAAAACGAAGTAAAAAACTGCCGATTGTATTATCGCGTAGAGAAATTAAAAGTATTATTGAGGCAACAGATAATGCAAAGTACAAGCTCATGATTTCACTCGGGTATGCTTGTGGTTTGCGAGTAAGTGAAGTTATAGCGTTAAAAGTTGTCGATTTAGATATTGATGAACTGGTGGTGCATATCAAAGAAGCAAAAGGAAAGAAAGATAGAATTAGCGTGTTACCAGAAAAATTGCAAAATGACTTACGGAATTTCATTGCTGGCAAAGGTCTACATGATTTTATCTTTGGCTCAAATCGTGGTGGAAAATTAACAACAACATCGTTGCAAAAAATGTTTCGTAAAAGCCGTGCCAAAGCAAAAATTAGTAAGCCTGCAACGTTCCATTCCTTGCGACACTCTTTTGCGACTCATCTTTTAGAAAACGGGACAGATGTACGGTATGTACAAGAACTCTTGGGACATTCAAATATTCGTACCACACAGATTTATACACAAGTAACAAATCCTAGTTTAAAAAATATTAAAAGCCCTTTTTTGTAATCTTGAACTATAAACCAAATTGTCTCCATTTAGTTCTCAATCCAAAAATTCCACACACAACAAGGAAGAACTATCCCCTTTTTACCGCGAGCACGGGGTAGCTGAGGGTTAATACCCAGGAAACATTGGAGAATGTATAATAGAGATAAGAAATTACTAATCTATAACTCTACCTTTCAGTAGAGTTCTTATATCAACCTCTTATTCCTAAATGCTATGCCAGAAGCTGTCTTCAAATATTTTTCAAAATCTAGTGCTTTCTTTTTATCTTCAAATGCACAGTAATAAATTAATTTCCAAGGTCTAAATTTACTAGTATGCGGTGATTTTCCGCTATTATGATCTTCTAATCTGTCCTCAATGCTTTCTGTAAAACCAGTATAGAACTGTTTATGATATTTTTCGCTCTGAATTATATAAACATAATACATAGTCTGAGATTAAAGCCCTTCTTCGCCAAGGCTACGAAGGGCATTCTTCGCTTTGTTTCTCGCTTACTTATGGCTGTGCCATTCGTAGCTCGAAGAGCATTCTTCTCTTTGTTTCTCGCTTACTTATGGCTGTGCCATTCGTAGCTCGAAGAGCATTCTTCTCTTTGTTTCTCGCTTACTTATGGCTGTGCCATTCGTAGCTCGAAGAGCGAAGAATGGTGGGCGGTACAGGACTTGAACCTGTGGCCTCCTGCAAGTCAAGCAGGCGCTCTAGCCAGCTGAGCTAACCGCCCTAAAAAGCTGATTTGTTTTACAGATTGCTTTTTAAAAAGTCAAACTTGACTTTCAGAACAGAATCCGTACATTTCACCCGATTTATTATTCATTAATCATTGTTCATTACTCATTATAAACATGCCCCTTATCAAATCTGCTATCAAAAGAGTTCGTAAGACTAAGCGTCAAACGCAACAAAATCTTATTTCTAAAAATAAGTTTAAAAGTCTAATCAAAGAATTCTTGGCTCTAGCTAAAGATAAAAAAATAGAAGAAGCTGCCAAGCTCTTTCCTCAAGTCCAAAAAGCTATTGATCTTGCTGTAAAAAAGAACCTTATTCATGCTAATACTGGCGCTAGAAAGAAATCTAATCTTTCTAAACTAATTGCTAAAAGCGGAATATCTAAGATAAAGGCCGTTGTTACTAAGCCAACTATAAAAAAAGAAGCTAAGCCATCACCAGTTAAAAAAGCAATTGTTAAAAAGACGACTAAAAAGAAATAAGAAAGTTAGCAGTTAGCTATTAGCTGTTAGTCTTTAGTCTTCAGTCTTTAGCTTTTAGCTTTACGAATTTATAATTGAAAATTTACAACTTGTAATCTTGTCCTTTGTCCCTTGTCCCTTGTTTCTTCCTCAACTCATACCACAAAAAGATTACTACTCCAGCTGTAATCCAGATGTCTGCAAAATTAAAGATTGGAAAACCAAAAATCTTGATAAAATCTGTTACCGAACCTAAAAAAATTCGGTCTATTAGGTTTCCCAATGCTCCAGAAAAAATAAATACTACGCCTACTTCTTCCCATTCCAGCAAAGATTCTTTAATCATTGCCCAACTCAAAAATCCTAAAATTACTAGAGTAATTAGAATCAACAAAAAGGGTGGAAACGGAACAGAGAAGGCAATTCCTGTGTTTTCTGTAAATTGAAATTCCAAAGGTGCTAACATTTCCCTGTCTACCGTAAAAAACATGCGTGCCATAATCTTGCTGATCTGATCAATCAACAAAAGAAAGATAATCACAAAGGCAACTCGTTTCATTGATTTTTAGTTATTAGTTTTTAGTCATTAGCTATTAGTTATTTCGACTATTCATTTTTTCTATTCTTGTTATCTCGTAGTCTTGTAATCTCGCCTGCCCTGCATAGTCTGCCGTGGCGGACGAAGCATGGGTTATCTAAACATTATATTATAATATAACAACTTTTCAGCTTTTAGACTTTTTAACTTTTAATCTATTTTATTCTTCATTCTCCATTCTACATTCTACATTACAAGAGGCATTCTCTCAAGATTTCTGCTTTTTGCAAGATCTCCTGCCATTCTAATTCTGGATCCGATTCAAATGTAATTCCTGCTCCGACAGGAAATCTCCATTTCTTATCTTCTAAGAACAAAGTTCTAATCAGAATGTTAAAAATTGCGCTCTCAGGCGAAAATTTTACCCCAAAGGTGCCTGTATACCATTTTCTCTCAAAACTCTCCAAAGAGAGGATGTTTTCCACCACTCTTTTCTTAGGAGCGCCAGAAATAGAACCGGCTGGTAATAATTTCTGATAATCTTCCCAAGTAAGAATAGGAGTTGATAATTCTGCAAATATTTGCGCTTGGGCATCATAATAAGTTCCTCTATTAACTAAAACCCTCTCATTTTCCACCCAAACTTTTTGGGCAATTTGTCCTAAATCATTACGAAGCAAGTCTGTAACCATAGAAAGCTCGGCAATTTCTTTCTGACTTTCTCCTAAATATTCTCTACTTCCCGTTCCTTTAATAGGAAAAGTAGCCAATATTTTACCATCTTGGATAAGAAAAATCTCGGGAGATAGTGAACAAAATTTTTGTTCATCAGTCCAAACTACACCACCAGCATGTCTTTTTTGTAACTGCAAAAATCGCCAAAAAACAGTTAGTAATATTTTCTCATCTTTTACTTCTCCGGTAAGTTCTTGAGCTAGGTTAAGTACCCAGACATCCCCCTCCTCTGCCAGCCTTTTCACTTGCTCTACCTTCTGACAGAAACTGTCCTTAGTTTCTCTAGCAAAGGATTCTAGATTCTTTTCTGTGGAAAACATTCGCAAATCCTGTAAACTTTGCGGAAAACTTTTATCCCCATTCTTTGCACCGTCTTCGTTCGTAACCCAGTTCTCAAAATGCCAGAACTCATTTTCATCTCCTAAAAATGAAGTTATGGAAAAAAAAGGGAATGGTCCTTTAACAAAATCTGCTTTGATTTTCTTTCCCCAACCAAAAATCCATCTAATTTCCCCATCGCCACTATCTTCTGACCAAAAAATACCCTCCTCGCCCTTTAAAATATTTTCTACAAAAAAACAAAATGCACTAACTGTGTTCATGTATTTTTAGCATATGAAAAAACAAACATTTGTCATGCTGAATCTATTCAGAAGTCGAAATAAAATCAAACAACTAATTTACGACTAAATCCCACAATAAATGTTGAATGACAGCTACAAGAGGATTCCTTCATTATTCATTATTCATTGCTCCAGCCATTGCTCCTTATGAGACAAAGCATCTGCCGCGGCCGCAACTTGCGCTTCTTTTTTGGATCCACCAATCCCCTCCCCCACTTTTTGATCGTCTAAAAAAGCAGCTAGAACAAATGTTTTTTCATGATCTAGACCACTTTCTGACATAACTTCATAGTGAGGCGTAATTCCTATTTTCTCTTGTGACAACTCCTGAAATTCTGATTTAGCATCGATATGTTTTCCATACTTAATAATCTCTTCTAAATCCACTAGAATCCATTTCTCAATGAATTCTTTCGCCCTTTTCATTCCCAAATCTAAATAAATAGCACCAATAAAAGCTTCTACTGTATTAGCTAAGATATAGTCTTTTTCTGCCCCCCCAGATTTTGCTTCTCCGTGCGATAAGAAAAGGAATTCCCCCAAATTAAGTTTTCTGGCTACCTCTGCTAGATTATCTCCCTTAACCAAAGCAGAACGGAGATTAGTTAACTCTCCTTCTGGTTTCTCCGGGAATTTCTGGTACAAGAATTCTGTCGCAATAAGCTCTAATACTGCGTCTCCCAGAAACTCTAGTCTTTCATTATGCACCGCAATATCTGAATGTTCATTAACTGCAGAACGATGTGTAAAAGCTTCTAAAAGTAATTGTTGGTTTTTTAACCCGAAACCAATTTTCCCAAACAAATCTTCAAAATTTTTCATTATCCATACTATATTATAATGTAATTATTTTTCAACTTTTTAACTTGTAATCTTGTCCCTCGTCCCTTGTAATCTATCTCATTACCCCTCTTCTCGCTGTTTACCAATATTTATCCTAAAACTATCCAATACCCCATTTACAAATGAAGCAGATTTCTCTTCCCCAAAAGCTTTAGCAATCTCAATATATTCATTAATAACCACAATAGGAGGCGTATCAAAAAATTTTAATTCTGTAATTCCTAAAATAAGAACTGCTCTATTAATTGGAGCAATTTTTTCAAAAGCAAACTCCACTGCAAGTGCCTTAATAACCAACCTAATCTTTCCTAAATTCTCTATCGCATTTTGCAGTAAAGATTCCGCAAAATCATCATCCTTTTTGTCTTCCAAAGAAACTACATGTTCCAAAACTTCTTTAAGTTCTATTCTCTCTTCCCGTGCCAAAAAAGTAAATAACACCTTTACCGCGGTTACGCGACTTTCGTGGCGAGCTTTTTTGTCAGTAGCCATGATTTATTAGTATTTAGTATTTAGTATTTAGTATCTAGTATTAAGTATCCGAGTCGTTTCTATTCTAGGTTTTATACGTTATACGTAATACATATTTCTATGCTTGAATTTCTTGAATAGGAGTAGCAGATTTCTTACTTTTAGGTTCAAAAACTTGCTGGTCTCTGTAGGTACCACACTCTTTACAAGCAAAGTGTCGTTTCTTAGTAGCTTTACATTTAGGACAAACATCTAAAGCACTTGCGTTATCTAATTTAACTCTTATTTTTCGCACATAAGCTCCGTGTCGAGATCTAGTAGAACTTACAGCTTGTTTTTTGGACGGGACGGGTTTTTTAGACATGGTTTAATTATTTAATGCTTTTTAATTTAACTAAATGAAGCATGAAGAAATAGATAAAACTAATTAGTAGTGGCGCTAGAACAAAAAATGAAAATAGAAAATCTAAAGTACTTAAAATACCAACTAGTAATTTTGCTTCTTCCCAAATTAAAGTTGGTCCAATAAATAAAACTCGTCCCAAACTAATTAAGACGAAAGTTCCGAGAAAGAAGGCTAATACTTGCCACCAATTTCCTTTTACAGCTTTAATACTTGCTCCAATACTTTTTTTAGGATCTTTATTAGATTCTATTAAAAATTGCTGAGACATAAATACTTCTAGTCCCCGCCAGATAAATAGCAAAGCACTAAGAATAAATCCAGTCATAGAAATTAATTCCAAAGGCAGGAAGTAGGTAATAGCAAACACAACTACCATCACAATAGCCACTGGCCAAAGAACATAATAAAGCATGTACAATCCAGTCATCACATATCGCCCAAAATAAGTCCAAGCCTCTTTAAAGTAAATTTTAAAAGGATTCTGTACCTTCCCGTGTACATAGTTCTTCACGATAAGTAAATTACCGATTTTACCGTTAATAGAAAAAGTAACTACAAAAAGTGCCCATAGCACCAACAAAAACAAAACCGAAGTAAAACTAATAATTGAACCTCCGTTCTGGATATTAAGCATAAAGTTTTCAAAGCTTTCTTTAAAAAAAAGAACCCCTATTTGCATAAACAAAGCCGTGCCACCAAAAATCATAATAACTGTCAAAACACTTATCATGGAAATTCTCCACCAAAGAGAAGGAAAAGCTCTCACAGCATCTAAAAACAGCTTTTTCCAATTACCATATGAAAGTGAAGAATCTTTTTTCATATTTATTTTTCAGTATTTTTTTTAACTCGTTCCATTTGAGCCTTAAACTTCTCTACTCGCCCAGAAGTATCTACTAAATTCTGTTTTCCAGTAAAAAATGGATGCGAAGCTGAAGAAATATCTAAACGAATCACAAAATGATCCACTCCTTTAACTTTTTCTACTTCCTTAGAGGTCAGGGTTGACCACATGATAAAGTCTTGTCCAGCACTTGCATCACGGAAAATAACTGGATGGGATTCGGGATGAATATCTTTTTTCATTAATAGGCTCTAAAAATTCTCGTGAATTGTATGGTGCGAAAGACAAAAGTCAAATTAATTTAGGGACAAGAGACATGGGACAAGATTACAAGAAAAGCAAGTTCCCTTCTTGTCCCTTGTCCTTTGTCCCTCGTCCCTGTTTTCTCCCCATACGGAAAAACCGCGACCCCTCACGGTTTTCCCATCTTAACCCACAAATTTCCCACTATAAGTCTATTTTAATGTCTCCGTCGACCTCCCATAACCATGAGACCGAGGCCTAGTGCCGCCAGACCAACAAAAATACCAGGTCCAGTACTAGGTAGCAAAGGGGCAGAAGAATGAACTTCTGATTCTTCCATATCTTCCTGAATTTCTCCATTTTCTACTTCTTCTGAAACTGTTACCATATTAGAATGTTCTCCAAAGTAATCTCTGATACGCCACATATAATTCATAAAACTATCTTTATTAGGATTTTCGACCTCAGCAACTTCTTCGGGTTTATCATCTCCTACCTTCTTTCTTATTGCGGCATTAGATCTTTCAATCTGTATCCGCTCAGCTCCAACGGTTCCTGTCGGATCTAATTCTCGGAATTGTTCACTACTACCTGTATAACGAAAATATCCCGGCCGAACATTATAAGCAGACCCTTCTTCTTCTAAAATTGGCTCCGCAACTATTTCTGGTGCTGCAGGTGATTCTACAGGAACAGATCCAACAATAGGCTCACAGTTATTTTCATCATAATTTACTTCATATCCTCTATCACAAGAAACCATACACCAAGGTTCGGCACTCATTGTTCCATTCCTAATCGTTGTATTTGATCCAGAAGACCTTGGACATACTCCAAAAATTTCTCTCGCAAAGGCCATGGCATTTATTTTATCTACCGGAACAGAACAAGTCCCGTTCTCAACAATACAATAGTCTCCTTCTGTAATCACCCATTCGGCATCATCTTCTTGTCCTGGAGGAAGCGTCTCTTTGTAAGCAATCCAAAGTTTTACTCCATCCGCTTCTGGAATTTTAGTAATATTATAGGTGGCGGTATTAGAAAAAGAATATTCTTCATTAGATAATCCCTGTGTAACAGTATAAACAATACTAGGCTCACTACTAGGACGAAGACCGTCCGTCTTCCAGTAAATATTTTCTCCATTATAACTAGGATTTTCTCCTCTTTGAGGTGCTTCTAAAATACCTTCCCACCAAGAATTATTTCCACTTTGATCGTATTTACGATTTACCGTAATAGTTGTACCTCCTGGAAAATTTAAATACATACTTGGTTCCGTTTTACTATAAACAGTTACCGATCCTGTTCCTTCAATATCCACACTACTGCTTCCCGTACTACCATCCAAAACACTAGGCAAGGTCACATTATCAATTAGGACACTTCCATTAAAATAATTATTTTCTATTCCAGTGTCTCCGTCCCATTCTACAGCAAAAGCAATGGCAGAAAAAAACATCAAACCTATAACGAAAGTGGACCAACCAAAATGTTTCATATTTATGAGCATAGAATACAAAATTTATTCACCTCTAATTGAAACAAATTTATTGCACATGAGCAAATTTTTTATCCAATTTCTCGTAGCAATGTTCGCACTTTTATTGTGAAGTATTAAAAAATAGCTCTTAGCTATTTTAGAACTTAGTACTTAGAGCTTAGAACTTGGTATTTCATACGTACTACTAGCTACCTACTAACCAACTTTTTAGCTTTTAAGCTTTTGAACTTTTCGGCTTTTAGACTTCTTTGTTAATATGCTTTAGAATTTAATCATGAAGTTTTTTTGGGCATTAATAGTCATAATCGTTCTTTCTGGACAAGCTTCTGCTTTCACTCAAGCTTCAGATTTGTTTTGTCCTCGTTCTCTTCCTAATTTTCAGGAAAATGACCAATGTGATGGAAGTTCTCGGAATTACGAATTACTCGCTACTCAAGCTTTAAAAGACGAGTCTGACGGCTTTCAATCTGAAGTCTTGGATCTTATTTATCAAGACAACGGATCTAATCCGAATTTCATTGCTGAAAAAGGAATTTATGATTTCCGCCAACATGAAAAATGCTTAATTGATATTTGTCTGAATATTTTCAAACAATGCGGAAGAAGTTTAGACAAGTCCAAAAACTATAGCCAAGATAAATGGTGTCGTTCTAAAGCCAATCAAATCGGTCGAGTTAGTAAGACAAAACTCATCAACACTATTAATGAAAATCAAGCCAGAAAAGAAAGATCGCTTCTGAAACAAAAATTTGGTGCAATAGCCACCCGTAATAGATTTTATTTTACCCATTGGTTAACTGAAACCGTAAATGAATTCCGTAATTTCTCTGCGAAAATATATAACTTTATCCGTAGCCCGAATTAGAAAAGATAGTTATTAGCTATTAGTCCTTAGCTTTTAGCAAATAAAACTAATCCTTCTTTCCAACTTTATGGTCAGGAAAACCTAATAGTATATTATACTATAATAGAACTTGGAACATAGATTTTAGAATTTAAATATCAATATTAATTGAAGATTGAAGTTTGAAGATTGAAGTTTGAAATTAATTTTTTTCCACATTTTTTCATTGACACCTCGGTGCAAAACCTCTAAATTTTTTTTCGCTGACCCCTCACGATTTTTTCATTTTTTTCCTTCAACAATGAACGATTTTCTCGCTTCTCTTGGTCATAATGTCGCAATCTTAGGTACCCAATGGGGAGATGAAGGAAAAGGAAAACTGGTCGATGCTTTGAGTGCTCATTTTGATATTATCTGCCGAAGTGCTGGAGGTGCGAATGCCGGACACACTATTGTTGTTGATGGCAAGAAATTTATTTTTCATTTATTGCCATCTGCCATGCTTCATCCAAATACCATAGGAGTTATTGGTAATGGAACCGTGGTAGAAATTGATGAATTGGCTAAGGAAATAAAACTCCTGGAAGATATGGGTCTAAATATTGCCCCTCGCGTAAAATTATCTCTCCGCGCCCATCTGATTTTTGATTATCATAAAAAAATTGATGCCGCCCTAGAAGAACGGAAAGGTAGTGAAAAGGTAGGAACGACTCAACGCGGAATTGGTCCAGCTTACACAGATAAATTCACTCGAATTGGTATAAGATGTGAAGACCTTTTAGATATGGATCTCCTCAAGGAAAAACTCGAATTCAACTGTTCCTTTCATAGTAAAAACTTTGGTTTAGATTTGAATCCCAACAAAGAAATAGAAAAAATCATGGTATATAGAGAAAAAATTAAACCTCTACTTACTGACACTAGAAAGTTTCTTAATGATTCTATTTTAAATGGGAAAAAAGTTCTTTTTGAAGGTGCTCAAGGACAACAATTAGATATAGATCACGGAACTTATCCTTTTGTAACCTCTAGTTCTATTTGTTTGGGAGGAGTTTGTACTGGTCTTGGAATTTCACCAAAAAATATTTCCGATGTCATTGGAATTACTAAAGCCTACACCACTAGAGTTGGCTCTGGTCCTTTTCCATCAGAAATAGTGGACGAAATCGGACAATACATACAAAAAAAAGGAGGAGAATTTGGAGCCACGACAGGGCGTCCTCGTCGCTGTGGTTGGTTTGATGCTGTTGTCGTCCGAAATGCCGTAGAAATAAATGGAATAGATACTATTAATCTTACAAAACTAGATGTCCTTTCTGGACTAAAGGAACTCAAAATTGCTCAAAGATACTTTTTAGATGACACAGAACTTTTCTCTGTTCCTACTACTAGGAAGGCTAATGAAAAACTAAGGTTAGAATATGAAACATTCCCTGGATGGGAAGAAGATATTAGCGGTGTATCTAAATTCTCTCAGCTTCCTCAAAACGCCCAAAACTATATATCTGCTATAGAGAAATCTATTGGAGCCAAAATTAAATCCATCGGAGTTGGACCAGATAGAGGAGATTTAATTTTTAAAAACTAATCTTTTTCATGGATAAAAATCAAGTCTGGGATGCCGTTCTTACTAGAATGTCCGAGAAAATATCTCGAATGGAATTCCATACCTGGTTTAAAAAGGTAAAAATTGCTGAAATTTCTGGTGGAGCGATTCTTCTTAGTTGCCCAACTGAAATGAATAAGAACTGGCTAGAAACCAAATATCACGGCATGATTTTACAAAATATTAAAGGAATTCTTCCCGAAGTAGATAAAATTTTCTTTAATGTCGATCTTACTCTCGCTGACTCTCCTTCTGTCACTCATCAAGCTTTTGAAAAAACAAAATCTCCCCGTAAATTACCTAATCAGCCAGATGTAAAACTCACTAAAGATTTAAATTCCCGCATTGTTCATTCTAAATTTACTTTAGAGAATTTTGTAGTTGGAGAAGAAACCAAACTTGCTCATGCCGCTTGTATGGCTGTGGCAGAAACAGGTTCTAAGGAAAAGAAAAAATATAATCCTCTCTTTGTTTATGGCGGAGTAGGACTTGGAAAAACCCATCTATTACAAGGAACAGCTAATGAAATTATGCGACGCAATTCTAATGCAATTGTAGTTTATACCACTGCAGAAAGATTTATTAATGAGATTGTAGATGCTATTAGAAATAGAAGAGGCGATGAATTACGCAAGAAATACCGCCGAGTAGATGCCCTTATTCTGGATGACATTCAATTTTTTGAAGGTAAAGAAAAAACTCAAGAAGAGTTGTTTAATACCTTTAATGATCTCTTTGAATTCAACAAGCAAATTATCTTTTCCGCAGACCGCCCTCCTTCCGAACTAGTCGGACTATCTGATCGACTCAGAAGTAGAATGGGCTGGGGACTATCCGTAGATGTTCAGATGCCAGGATACGAAACTAAACTCGCCATTGTCCAAGAAAAATCTAAAGAACTAGAACTTGTTTTACCAAAAGATGTTCAAGAATTTATTGCTGCAAATGTAAGAAAAAGTCTCAGAGAACTGGAAAACATTCTTAATCAAATTGCCGCCGAAGTAGAGCTTTCCCAACTCTCCCCTACTATTCAATCTGTTGGAAAAATGTTCCGCAAACTCAATCCTTCCGAATTATTGGAAACATTTGATGGGGCACAAAAAGGATATGCCAAATCTTCAGATGAAATAATCACAGCAGTCAGCGAATACTTTCAAGTACCAGCCACAGAACTTCTTGGACATTCTCGCAAACAAGGAATCGTCTTTCCCCGACAAATTGCTTGGACTCTCTGCAAAGACATTCTTCGTATGAGTCACGAATCCATTGGCAAAGATTTTGGTGGTAAAAATCACACCACGATTATGCATGGTATTAGAAAAATCTCAGGACTAAAAAGAAAAGACTCTGCTACAGCTCGTCATATTCATGCGTTGAGAAAGGACCTAGGAGTGAAATAAATTTCTGATTTTTGATTTTTGATTTTCGAATACCTTTTCAAATCAGAAATCGGCAATCTGAAATCCGAAATGCATTATATTATAATATAATGCCATATTCACTACCTCTCGTCCCTTGTAATCTTGTCCCTTATCCCTTGTCCCTTTTTTAAATACCCCACTTCTTTCACTAAATCTTCATACCAAGTAACTGGTAACTTTTCAAAAGCCAACTTAATCGCTTGGGCTGTAATTACCCATTTCTCTTTAGAGTTTTTTATTAAACCAAAAACTTGGTCTGGAGTAAATTCTCTTCCCATCCTCAAGACAACCTCGTAATCCTTATGTGTTGAACGGTGAATCTTGACGCCAGAAATATTAACTTCTCTAAGTAACATCTTGAGAGCAATAACCTTACACAAGTTTTCTACTTCTCTTGGCAAAGTTCCGTAATCTTCTCTCAAATCATGTTTAAAATCATCTAAAGCTTTAGCATTTTCTGCCGAAGCTAATTCCTTATATACTTGAATCTTTTCTTCAGCATTAGGAATAAAAGAAGGAGGAATATACGCAGATAAAGGAATTTCCACTGTGATTGCTTCTTCTTCCTTAATATCTGTCGCCACTTCCCCACTCTTCATTTCTTCCACTGTTTTATTCAGAAGTCTCATAAAGTGAGACACTCCTACTGTCTTAATTGTTCCAGATTGAGATAATCCCAACACTTCTCCAGCTCCCCTAATCTCCAAATCTCTCATGGCAATCTGAAATCCAGAACCAAGCTCTGAAGCCTCCACAATAGCCCTCAGTCGTTTTTTAGATTCTAGTTCCAACTTCTGTCCATGATATAAAAAATACGCGTAGGCTTGCGTCCTAGAACGACCCACCCGACCTCGTAACTGATATAGTTGGGATAGGCCAAATTTTTCCGCTCGGTTAACTAGTAAAGTATTAGCATTAGGAAGGTCTATCCCGTTTTCTATAATGGTAGAAGCAATTAACACATCCACTTCTCCGTTCTTAAATTTTCTAATTCTTTCTTCTAATTCTGTTGGAGGAAGCTGTCCATGAGCAACAATAAATCTTGCTTCTGGAATAAGAATTCTCATTTGTTCTGCTTGAGCTTCTATTGTTTGCACCTGATTATGCAAAAAATAGACTTGCCCTTTCCTAGCAATCTCCTCAATGATCCTTTCTCTAATAAGAGAAAGATTATATTTCCTTACTTCGGTTACCACTGGCAATCTACCGGGGGGAGGTGTAGTAATTGTAGAAATATCTTTTAATTTATTAAGAGACATATTTAGTGTTCGCGGAATTGGAGTAGCTGTCATGGTCAAAATATCAACCGCCGTTCTAAGTTCCTTTAGTTTTTCTTTTTGCTTGACCCCAAACCGTTGTTCTTCATCAATAATAATAACCCCTAATTTTTTAAATTTAATATCTTCCGACAATATCCGATGAGTTCCAATTACAATATCTACTAATCCGTGCTCAATATCAGAAACAATCTTTTTTTGCTGAGCTGGAGATTGAAACCGCGATAACAACTCTATTCGCACATTATAATTTTTATCTTTAATTCTTTTTTGAAAAGATTGATAATGCTGTTCTGCTAAAATTGTAATAGGCGCCAAAATTACCGCCTGCATACTTGACCTAAAACATTTAAAGGCCGCTCGCATCGCAATCTCTGTTTTTCCGAAACCAACATCACCACAAACTAGTCGATCCATCGTCCGAGAAGATTCCATGTCTCTTTGGACATCAAACCAAGTCTGTCTTTGTCCGGGAGTTAATTCATACGGGAAACTATCGCAAAAATCTCGCATCATCTCATCGTCTTCTAAAAATTCATGACCTTTAGCCATTTCCCGTGCCGCATATAATTTAAGTAAATCTTTAGCAATTCGCTCTGCTTCTACTTTTAACTTTTTCTGAGCATGAGACCATTCCGAAGATCCCAATTTATGTAAAACTGGATCATCGTCACCAATGAATTTTGTTACTTTTTCTGCCGATTCTACTGGTACAAAAAGCTTATCATTCCCCGCATATTCTAATTTTAAATATTCTCTCACCCCACCAAAATTCTCTCCAAGGTCTCGTCTGACTATCCCATCAAATTTAGCTAATCCATGGTCTACATGAATGACAAAATTTCCCGGCTTAAGAGAAGTCATTAAATCTAAATTCACTCCCGCTACGGCCTTTTTTTGCCGAGAAGAACGGTGAAATTTAAAAATTTCCCGATCCGTCAAAAAGAAAAGATTGCTCGTATTGTTCTGGAAAGAATGTGGTAAAAAAACATTTTTAGCCGCTTTTACAATCTTTACCGTAGAAGGATTTTTTTCATCTAAATTTTCGGTAAACATCACATTTTCATCCTTGAAAATACGGACAACTTCCTCAAATTTTTTCGTCATTAAGACAATATCAAAACCCCTTCGGAGTCTTTCTTTTATATCGAGAACAAAATCCGGAACAGTATAAAAAGGAAGCACCGAGAAAAAATTCAGATGAAAAAACTTTTCATTTTCTCCCGGAAAAGTAGTGAATTTAACCTGAAAGAAATCCCCACTAGGGCAAATGTCATTGTCTAGATCATCAGAAATAAAAAGAGTGTCTTTTTTTCCTTCAATTAAATCTACAAATTTCCCCGCCAATTTCTGTTTAAAAGAAGCTGGATAAATCTCTAATTTTCCTCCTTTTAAAATATCTTTCTTATTTTCAATTGAACACTTTTTTTGTTCACCTTGAATAAAGACATCAATATCCTCTATCTCGTTCCCATCAAGAACAATCCGAAACGGACAAGGCTGATTTTCTGGATACACAAAAAGTGTTTCTCCTTTGCGAACAAACTCTCCAGAATTCATTAATTGATCTTCTGCTGGACGATATCCAAGAGATTCTAGTTGTTCAAAAAGAGTAAATATTTGAATTTTTTCACCTTTCTTTAGCACAATCTTATCTGCTTGGATATCTCTATCGGTTGGAAATTCTTGCTCCAATACTGCTTCAAAATCTTCAAAAAGAAATAACGCATTTTTTTCTTCCTCTAATAAATCTCGTAGTTCATAGAACTTAGCAATAGTAACTTTATCTGGAACCAAATGGACATTTCCATCAAAAAACAGTTCTGCAGATGAAACAATTTGATCTGCTTTTTCATCAGTAGAAGCCCAAAAGATATTTTGAAAATTTGTTTTATCTAAAATTTGAGATATGACAAAAGACTTCGCCGGAACATTCCCGAGATTTACCAAGGTCAAATGCTTGGTTTTCTCAAGTAAAGTGATTTGTTCCGCCAAATCAAGCTGAAATGGCAACTTAAGTTTATCGACTTCGGTCATTCATATTACACAAAAAAATCTATGTTCCACTACTTAGAATGGAAAAAATCCCGCTCGAAAAGGGGGGAGGTCGAGCGGGAATTCCTACATTTTAAGAGGCATGATTAGATGAATAAAGCTATCCCCTTTTACGGGCTTAATAACTGCAGGATTCATCTTGCCTTCTAATTCCATTTTTATCGTCTCCTCTCCACTCATCGCGCCTAGCACATCTAAAACATAATCCGCATTAAGTGCGATAACATTAGTACTACCAGTAACTTTAACTGAAATAGTAGTTTTTTCCTCTCCTATTTCTGTCGCATCCGTAGATATAGTTAAAGTATTATCATTAAGAAATTCTAGCTTCATGTGCTGATTATTCTCTTTAGCAAAAATAGATACTCTTCGAACTGCTAATTCGAATTCGCCTCTATTTATCTCAGCAGTAGTAGAACTCTTTTTTGGAATAATCTGCTGATAATCAGGAAACTGTCCTTCAATTAAACGAGAAGTAAGCTCTGTCCCATTAACAGTAAACATCACTTGATTTTCTGAAATAGCTATTTTAATATCATCCGAAGCTCCCGCCAATCTATCTGCTTCAAAAATAGCTCTTACTGGAATTACGCAAGAAGTTTCTTCGACACTATTTTTTAATTTCAAGACCTTTTCACTTAAACGATAGGAATCTGTCGCTGCCATCCGCAATTCTGTTTTCTCAGTTTTAAAGAATACTCCCGAAAGAATTGGACGAGAAGAGTTCTCTTGTGCAGAAAAAGCAACCTCATTAACTGCTTTTCTAAAATCTTTAGTATCTAACTCCAACTTAGTTCCACCTTCTACTCGAGCAATAGCTGGAAACTCATCAGCAGAAATTCCTTTGATTTTAGTTTTAGAACTCTTAGATTTAATTTCCAAGGTCATGCCGGCAGTCACAGATAGCTCCACCTCCTCCGCCCTACCAAGAAGTGAAGTATAGGAAGTTAGAATTTTAGCAGGCACAGTAATGGCTCCTTCGTTTTTCACAATAGCTTCTGTAGAAGTAGAAATTGATATTTCTAAATTAGTAGCCGCAAAATAAACTTTTTTTCCTTGAGCTTTAATTAAAATATTACCAAGTACAGGTAATGTGTTTTGACCAGATACAGCACGAGAGACAATTTTTAAGCTGTCTAAAAGTGCCTCTTGAGAGATAACTAACTTCATTTCGATAAAATTATACACCAAATTATAAGTTGTCAAAAGATTTTCAGATGTTTTTTTATTTTATACTTGTTCACTTGTTTTTGACTCAATAGATTATCCCATTAGAATTGAGAAAATGAATCAAATCCTATTATTACTCATCCTACTTATTCTTTCTGGTTTTTTCTCTGGTGCAGAAATTGCCATTTTTTCTTTAAGTGCAGAAAAAATACATGCCTTAAGAAAAAATACTTCTTCTAAAAAACAGAAACAACGGATTGCTAAACTAGAACTTCTAAAATCTAAACCAAATAAGTTACTGGTTACAATTTTGATTGGCAATAATGTGGTCAACATTGCCTCTGCTTCTCTAGCAACCTTTATTGCTATCGATACCGCCATAAAACTAGGTTTTGAGGAAAAAACTGGAATAGTTGTTGGAATTGTGACCGGCGTAATGACTTTTCTAATCCTAATTTTTGGCGAAATAACTCCTAAATCACTCGCCCACCGTAATTCTATCAAATTTGCTCTTTTTTGTGCTCCTATTTTATATGTTTTACAAATACTGCTTTTCCCTATCGTAACCCCTTTAGCCTTACTGGTACGAAAATTTTCCGGCAATAGCGAAATCAAGCGAAGTTTAACCGAAGAAGAATTAAAAGCTGCTATTGAGCTCTCTGAACAGGAAGGAAAAATCGAAACAGGAGAAAAGAACTTGGTCGAAAAAATCCTAGAATTTGATCAGTATTCTGTAAAACAAATCATGACTCCTCGATCAAAAATGTTTGCTCTTCCAGATGATACCTCTATAGAAGATGCTCTCAGTCAAATATCTAAGGAGGCATACTCCCGTATTCCTATTTTTCATAAAGACCTTGATGAAATTATTGGAATTCTCACTATTAGAACATTACTAAAAGAAATCTCTCAGGGTAATTTTGCCAACAAGAAAGTGGCTAATATTTCACTACTCCAAGCTTTGCGGGTCCCTTTGACAACCAAAATTGACACTTTACTAGAGAACTTTCAAGCAGAAAAAACCCACCTAGCCCTGATTTATGATGAATATGGCGGTCTTATTGGACTTATTACCCTCGAAGACATTTTAGAAGAAATATTTGGCGAAATCCGGGATGAGTCAGACGAAGAAGAATTTTCTATCCGTCGTACTGGAAAATATAAAATAGTTTGTAGTGCTGAAACTGAGCTAGAACATATAGAAAATTTCTTACGAGAAAAAATGAAATTAAAAATAGAAAATTTTCCTTGGAAATTAAAAGATGAAAACCGAAGCGTTAGTTATTTTTTACTAAAAAAACTAGAGCATTTTCCAAAAAACAAAGAAACTATCGAAATCAAGAACGAAGAGATTACCTTGTCTTTCCATATCAAAGAAGTCGATGGCGAACAAATAAAAAATGTAGAAGTTGAGATTAAGTAATAAACAATTTCCTCCTGATTTAGAAAAGATCTTTTTGGTATTTCTCCAAAGTTTTCTCTAAAGCTAATTTATTAAATTCTTCTACTTTATTAGTAGCTATAAATCTCTTAACCATTTCAATAATCTCCAAAGAAACAAGCTCCGTAAATGATTCATTTTTCTTTAACTCTTCAAGTTTCGTAGTAGAGGATATTTGATTAGCTGCCAAAATAAAAGTCCACCACAGCGACATTTTTTCTTCTAATGCTTTAGTTAATTTCACAGTAGAGAAATCTACTGGTTCGGAAATAAATTCATAAAACTCCCCGTGACAAATTTTAGCTGCCCCATCTGATTCCAAGGCAATAATAGCTAAAATAGTTAAGCTGGGAATATCGTGATCTATTAGAAAAACTACTAATTTCAAGGTATGAGTAGAAAGACGCGGAATTATTCTAGCAAGCTTGTCATCAAAATTCTTCGCCCTGCCTTCATCTTTAGCAATCTTGGCTAGTTTAGCTTGTGCAGCAACTAAGCGAACTGCAAATTGTTCATCCGACTCACCTATCTCTTCGCCCACATTACCGAGCATTAAATCATCTAAATTTGCCGTCGATTCTTGTCCCATCAATATTCAATTATCAATTATCAATCTTCAATTATCAATTATCAATTACGAACAATGAAGAATAACGAATATTATTTTAATTATGAACACTAGGTTTGTCTAATTTTTTAAAAAATAATCATTCCTAAAATTCGATTCGCCGTAACAAATAGTACTTTCTCAAAAAATTAAAAGCCAACCGCTAATAGCTAAAAATTAATGTATATTATAATATAATAAAAAAGCTCCTCTTTTTGTTTGAAGATTGAAGATTGTAGATTGTAGATTAACCCACATTCACAAACTTCTTTTCATATCTTCGTCCATCAAATCTAGTTATGGCTTTCTCCGTAAAACTCACTTTTCCAGCTTCTTTGGCAAACAAAGTAAAATCTTTGCCTAAACCAACATTTTCTCCAGGACGGAATTTAGTTCCTTTTTGACGAACGATAATCTCTCCTGCAGACACAGTTTGTCCACCAAATCGTTTCACTCCTCGACGCTTTGATTGCGAGTCTCTATTGTTTTTGGACGATCCACCGGCTTTTTTGTGTGCCATGTTTGTTTATAAAGCTTGCAGAGGTTATGAAATTCTTATTTTTTGTCAAACTTAATTTTAGCTTTTAGCTCTTAGTGGTTAGCTATTAGCTTTTATATATTCGTTCTTTTCTAAAAACTAAATACTACTAACTAATAACTATTAATCTTTAATTCTTTTAATTTTTGCTCCCAATTTCTCTAAGTTTTCTGGAAACCTTTCATAGCCACGATCTATATAATCTACATTAGTAACTTTCGTAGTACCCTCTGCAACTAGTCCCGCTAGGACCATTGCCGCTCCTGCTCGCAAATCCCAACTCTGTATTTCTGTGCCTTGAAGTTTTACAGGTCCAGTGATTTTAGCTTGGTGCGCATTCAATACTTCTACCTTAGCCCCCATTTTCTTTAATTCCTGTAGGTAAGTAAGACGGTTTTCGAAAAGGGTTTCAAAAATTAAAGATTCTCCTTCACATTGCGTCAAAAGCACTCCAAATGGCGATTGTAAATCAGTAGAAAATCCTGGATAAATAGCTGTTTGAATTTTAGGGATTGCTTTTAAGTGTTCTGACGGAAAAACTCTCAAAGCATTATCTTCCATATCAAACCGCCCTCCAATCCTTTTCAAGGCTCCATAAAAAGAAAATAATTCTTTGTGCTCTACATTATGAATTAATAGCTCTCCTCCGGTTAAAGTAGAAGCAATAGCATAAGTTCCGACAAGTAATCCATCAGGAGGCACTTCAAAAGTCCCTCCTTTAAGTCTACTGTTTCCTTTAATTTTTAAACAATGAGTTCCAATGCCTTCAATATTTGCCCCCATCTTTTGAAGCATTTGAAGAGTGGCACAAACATGTGATTCTGCGGCGGAAAAATAAATTTCCGACTCTTCTTTTTTGCCAGCCAAAAAAATCGCTAAATTTTCTGTTCCAGTAACAGAAGCTTCGGATAATAATATTCTACGGTTAGCTAATTTTCTACCTTCAAATTTAAGCGCAATTTTTTCATCTTCTCTCAAAAGCTCTGCTCCTAAGGTTCTTAAACCATCTAAATGAATAAAATTCGGTCGTGCTCCTAAAACACATCCACCTGGCTGAAAGATCTCTACTCTACCAAAACGAGAAAGCAGTGGTCCCAACATGAGAATAGAAGCTCTAAATTTCTTAACTTTTTCACAAACTTTTAATTTATCTAAATCAACTTCTTTGGCTTGAATCTCAACTATTTTGGAATCCGGATCCCCAGAAATCTCTACCCCTATTTCATGAAAAATTTCAAGCAAGGTCGCGACATCTTTAATACACGGTACATTTTTAAAGACACATTTTTCCGAAGTAAGTAGCGCCGCACAAAGCATGGGCAGGGCTGCATTCTTTGCTCCAGGTATATTTATCTCTCCTTTTAGCTTCACACCGCCTTGAATTTCAAAATGCGCCATTTATGACCGATATTTTGCTTATAAAAAGAGTTTAAGCAAGCGAAAATAGAATATGCGTTATATTATAATATAACACGATCAACTGATTTCCTCGCCAAATTTCTCAGCAAATTCATCGGTCATTCCCGCAATATAATCACAAACTCTTCTAGTCTGATCTTTTTCTTGAACCATGAAATTATCCGGAATACGCTGAGGATTTTTTATTAAGAAATCAAAAATATTCGCTAGTATTTCCTGTCCTTTCGTATTTACCGCCAAAATCTCCGGAGCAGAATAATATCTGTCCCAAAGGAACTGACGCAGTTGCTTAAACCCAATTGACCACTCTTCATCAAAACTAACAATCTTAGTCTTTAAGTTTTGCACATCCTTCAAAGATTGAACACTTTTATTGTTCAAATTTTCTTTTGTATCCATCACAATTTTAGCCAGAAAATTCCCAATAATTCTTCTAATAATTGCCGGACGATGAAATTTAGCCTCTCCTTTTAATTCCCCTATCGCTTGTCCTGGTATAACTAAAGCTAATAAATCTTTTATTTCAAAAAAATCGCCCCTCATTCCATCTTCTAAATCAGCGGATAAATAAGCAATTTCATCCGCAATATCAACTAATTGTGCTTCTAGGTGTGGGGTAAAAATCTTATTTCCCTGAGGACGATCAAAAAAAGTCTCGTGTTTTTGAATTCCTTCTAGTACTTCATAAGTCAGATTAAGTCCGGGAAAATCTAAATAACGAGACTCAAAAATTTCAACAATACGAAGAGATTGCTTGTTGTGTTCAAAAGAAGAACCTTGTTCTCTCATCTTTAGATCTAAAGCCTTTTCCCCAGAATGACCAAAGGGTGGATGCCCAAGATCATGAGCCAAAGCTACCGCCTCTGCCAAATCTTCATTAAGACCGAGTGAACGAGCTAAATCTCTCGCAATTTGGGCCACTTCTAGCGTATGACTTAACCTATTCCGAAAATGATCACTTTTATGTGGCGACACTACCTGCATCTTTCCTTTTAAACGACGGAAAGAATTAGTATTAATAATTCTGCTCCGATCTCTTTGAAAAGGTAATCTCTCTGGATCTGGTAGTTCTTCATGCTTTCGCCCTCTCGATGCACCATTTTTCTGAGCAAAAGGAGCCAGAAAAGCATCATAGGCTTTGTGTAAATTATCACCGTCTATATTATTTTGGTTCATGAGCAAAAGTATTCTAGAATGAATCTAATGTTTATTAAAGAAAATAAAAAATCTCAATTCGGCTTTAAGACAGATTCTTTTACCTTGGACTATGAATGGGACGAGGTTCTTTTCCGTTCTACCCAAACTTTATTTGGAGAAAAAAGCGTAGAAACTTCTATGAGTTTTTTTGACCCCAATGAATAATGTCTTTGCCCGCCCTTTGCCAAGTAGTTTAAATAATCTTTCCGAAGATTTTAACTTATTCTCATATCTCCAAAATTCAGTCGAAGAATATTTGCCTTGGTTCTTTTTAGTTATGGTAGTTATGGCTATTTTTAAGCTTGCTTGGAATAATTCCCATCGGGAAAAAATGCGTCTAGAAAAACTAAAAAAATTCATTGTCTTCTTTCTCTCTAAAAGACAAATGATGTTACCCTTGGTCTATACTTTTGCCGCTCAGGATCAGCTTTTAGATAAAAATGCTCTAGCAGAAATATTATCCATAAGATTACAAGCAAAAAACATGCCTTTTAAAAAAAATCCTCAAGCTAGAATGCAATTAGAAAAAACTGTTTCTCGTATTTTATTCAAATATTTTTCTAGTTTAGAAAAAAATGGAAAAATTAAATCAAACTCTAAGTTCTCAATTGTCTTAAAAGATTTAGAATTCATAGATGAAAAACTTGTAGAACTGCAAAAGGTCTATAATAACGAAGTTGGTATTTGGAATAGCAAAGTTATTCCACTTAGAAAACTGCTCAACTTAAGTAAATTTGAGATTTTAAGGTAATCAGTTTGTGTTATTTTGCATGTATTCTGAACTCTAAATTCAAAGCTTATACTGAATTTAACCTCGTATTAAAGTCTAGAATTGATATTCTATACTTAATACTAAATACTTTATACATTATACTAATTTCATGATTTGGAATATGAATCCAGTTGCCTTCTCTTTAATGGGTTTAGATGTCCGTTGGTACGGAATATCTTATATTTTAGGATTTTTTATTACTCTTTTCTTGGGTTGGAGAATTCAAAACACACTCCTAAAAACCAAATCTATAAATAAAAAAGAATGGGAAAATCTTTGTTTTTGGATTTTTGTCTTTGGTATTATTGGGGGAAGAATCGGACATTTTTTGTTTTATAGTCCCCATGTTTTTCTAAGTGATCCTTGGCAAATCTTACAAATTTGGCAGGGGGGAATGTCTATTCACGGAGGCATAATAGGCGCCGTAATTTTTGTTTGGTTTTGGTCTAAAAAAAATCAAATCTCATTTATCAATCTCTTCGATGTTTTTGTAATTCCACTAGCCCTAGCCCTTTGTTTGGGCAGAATTAGCAATTTCATAAATGGAGAACTTGTTGGACGAATAACTAATCAGGAATGGGGTATAATTTTCCCCCATATAGACAATCTACTTCGACATCCCAGTCAATTATATGAAGCCGGAAAAAACCTAGTCATCGCTTTAATTTTAACTTTTTTATTCCTCCATAAATACAAAAATAAGGCTGGATTTCTAACTTTCATATTTCTGCTTCTTTATGGAAGTTTTCGTTTCTCTATCGAGTTTTTCAGAGAACCACATGGGATAATTGGACTACTTACTACTGGACAATTCCTCTGTGTAATAATGATTATAATTTCATTTTTACTAGCTTGGTCCCGAAATTTTTGGCAGAATGGTGGTTAGTATCAAGTATATCGTATTATGTATTAAGTATGAAAAAATTAAAATAAGAGTTATAAATTATTATTTTTTAGATTCTAGACCTGAATTTTAAATTTACACTGAATTCAATCTCATGTCGAAGTACCCAAATTGATATTCTATACATGATACTTTATACATACTACATAATACATACTTATCATCTCAAAATTAACTATGTACTTAAAGTTTATCTTTCATTATAATAAGAATAATTTTTTTATTAATTATTATTTATGAGGAAATTACTAATCATTCTCGGTGTAGTTCTTGTTTTTGGTGCCGCAGCCTTACTTCTCCGAAATAGTAACTATAGTAATATTTCTGATAATCGCTCTTTTGAAAACGAGAAAGTAAAAGATATTTTTGATACCGAACGAGTTGGTCCTCTAAAAATAACTATGTTCTTTGATTTCGGTAATCCAGACTGTCTAGATGCTTTCTCTATTACTAATAAATTAGAAGAGAAATTTGGTAATAAAATTATCGTAGATCGAAGACATTTTCCTTTAGAAGCAAAATACCGGCCTGTTCACGAAGCCTCAGAATGTGCTCGTAATCAAGGTAAATTTAAAGAATTTTTCAACAGCTATTTTGAAGAACAATTTGGCTTTTATGACGAAGACACTATTCGAGAAGTAGCACTTCTTGCTGGAGTAAACATGAATGAATTTCGAATGTGTTTAGAATCTGATAAATTAACTAAAAATAGAGTTTCTCAAGACAAATCCATGGGAAAAAGAAAATATAATATCGAAGAAACACCTTTCTTCGTTTTTGATCGAAGTGTAAAAATATCCGAACTTCTCCCCGAAGATCTACTTATAACTCTAGTAGGAAAAATGCTGGATTAAGAATGTAGTATGTATAAAATTTCAAAGTAAATGAATCTTTTAGAATTTACTGAAAAAATCAAAACTGAATTAAATTCTAAAGGTATTTTTTATCTTCGGATTAAAATAAGACCAAATAGCCCAAAAAACGCCTTGACCGAGATTTTAGAATTAGAGGAAGAATCAACTATTAAAATGAACATCAAAGCTTCTCCAATCAAAGGACTAGCTAATAAAGAAATAATCAAATTCTTAAATAAAAAATTTAATTGTCAGACAGAAATCATCTCAGGTAAAATACATAGTTTGAAGCTGATAAAACTATGGAGATAAGCATTATATTATAATATAATGAGATAGATCACGAGATCACAAGTTTAAAAATCTAAAAGCTAAAAAATGTTAAATATCTACCCTATCAAATCCTCTACTGCTTTTAAAATTCCTTTAGAATCAATCCCCACGTTATGATATAACTCCTCTGGTTTCCCGGATAATTGATATTCTCTCACTCCCAAAGATTTAAACTTCTTTAATTCAATCCCCTTTTCTACACAAAACGAAGCTAAAGACATTCCTAGTCCTCCGTAAACACCATGATCCTCCACTGTAATAACTCTTTTTGTTTTGCGTAAAGAGTCTTCCAATGTTTGATCAAAATTTTTGTTCGAACTTGCTATTATTATCTCTATTTTTTCTGGATTTTTAGCTTTATCTCTAGCTTTTAAAGCTTCATGTACACAACCACCCATTGCGACAATTGTTATTTCACTCCCCTCTCTTAAAGTATCTGTTTGTCCATATTTATAAGAATAGCTCTCATCAAAAAAGACCGAACCATCTTCTTTAGTTAAAACTGGAAGTTTCGCTCGTCCCATCCGAACATAGAAATTGCCATAATGATTAGCCACATAACGAATAATCCGATCACAATGATTAGGATCGGCTGGTTCTATAACATTCGTATTTATTAATGCTGACATAGAAACCATATCATCTATCGCCTGATGAGTTGTCCCGTCTTCTCCCACAGAAAGTCCGCAATGAGTAGAGACCATTTTCACATTCGTCCGATTGATATCATTGACCCTCGCTTGATCTCGACCTCTTGAAGTCATAAAAACTCCAAAAGTAGAACTAAATGGCACAATATCTAGCAAAGATAATCCCCCAGAAACAGACACCATATTCTGTTCGGCAATCCCAAATTCAATAAATTGATTTGGTAGTTCTTCAGCAACAAACTTAGTCATCACCGAACCCCCTAAATCTGCCGTAGAAGCTACAATGTTTTTATTTCGTTTGGCCAAATCCAATAAAGCTTTTCCGTAAGCAGAACGGCAATCTGTTAATTCATCTAAACCATAAAGAATTGGATCTCCAGTATCTAAATCCATTGGCTTTAGGTTATCTACAAAGGATGCTTTCTTTGGAGAAAATTTCCTGTCTTTTCTAAATTCTTCTAACACTTTTAATTCTTCATTCTTCATTTTAAATTCTTCGTTCTGTAAAATCTCATCTATCTGATCTGGTTTAGGTGCTTTTCCATGCCAAGCGGGATTCAAATCCTTTCCGTCTTTTTCCATACAAGGAATTCCTTTCCCCATAATTGTTTTTCCAATAATCGCCAATGGTCTTCCCTGTTTACAAGAAGAATGCATAGCCTTCCAGATTTGCTCGTCATTATGGCCATCTATTTCTACTACTTTCCAACCCTTTGATTTAAAGAATTCCACAACATCTATCGGCAAGGTTTTATCCAAAGAATCTGTTAATTGCACTCTGTTGTAATCTACAAACAAAACTAGATTATCTAATTTTTCTTTGGCAGCCCAAAGAGCCATTTCATGAACCTGTCCTTCCTGCATTTCTCCATCCCCCATTAAACAGAAAACTTTTTCAGTGCTTTTCTTTTTCTTGTCCGCCCAAGCAAAACCAGAGGCCACTGACACTCCAACTCCAAGAGGACCTGTCCCATACCATACTCCAGGAACATGACGAGTAACATGACCTTCAAATTTAGAATTAAGTTGCCGATAGGTTTTGATCACTTCTTCTTTATCCACTGCCCCCATTTCTGCCAGCACCGAATAAACTCCTGGAGAAATGTGACCATTGGAAATGATAATCTTTTCGTTGGTCTCAGAAATCCGAAAAGCATAAAGAACTGCTAAAAAATCTAAAGAAGAAAGAGACCCACCCGGATGACCAGATTGAGAAGTTCTCAACATCTCCAACATCGTTCTCCTACAAGACTTTTTAAAAGACTCTAAAAAAACTAATCGCTCCTTACCTAAGCTTTCATCACTAGCGGGAAAAGAAAAATTCATCTTTGTAATTATTAATGATTAATTATTAATGATCAATAAAAAAGAAAATGTTAAATTTTAAAGTCAAAATGTAAAAATAAGTCTCAATATTTATCTTTTAAGCTTTTAGACTTTTCAACTTTTTAGCTTCTTGCAGTATATTATAATATAATAGAGTTTTTTATACATAATACTTTTTACTTGTCCGGAGGTATCCCCAAGTGTTGAAACAAAAATTCCGCTATCCTCTGAAAGGTCCCGCTAGCTGTTTCTGATCCCCACTGCGAAGTTCTTGGTCTATCAAATTTCACTAAAATCACAAAAGCAGGATCATCAAAAGGACCAAATCCCGCAAAACTAGCAATTGTAGTTCCCAACCCCTCCAAAACCTTCCCGTTTTTATAAGTCTGAGAAGTCCCTGTTTTTCCCATTACTGAATAACCCCATACTTTTGCACCTCTTGCAATTCCATTAGAAACAGAATTAAGAAGCATGGCTTTTATTGTATTATAAGATTCATCAGAAATAACCCGTCTGATTTTTTCTGGATAAAATTCCTTAACCTTACCATCTGGATAGCGAATTTCCTCTACTAAGATTGGTTTCATTAGATATCCCCCATTAGCAAGTGAAGCAAAGGCCATAGCCATTTGAAGTGCCGTACTATTCATTCCCTGTCCAAAACCTCTGGTTACCAATTCTGATTCTTCCCAATCCTTCCAAAATTCTAACTGTCCATCAGCCTCTCCATCTAATTCTATATCCGTATACTGACCAAATCCAAAATTAGTTAAATATTCATAAAGCAATTTTGCTCCCATTTTTCTTGTTATAAAAGCAATCCCAGTATTAAGAGATCTATTTATTACCTCAACCATAGTCGTAATTCCCTCATATTTCTCATCAGCATTACGAATTTCAAATTCATCTACTTTAATAGGACCGTTGTCATTAAAAGTTGTTTGAGGACTGACCTCGTCTGTATTAAGAGCCGCGACCATAGTTAAAGCCTTGACCACCGACCCTGGCTCATAAACATCAGAAATAATTTTGTTTCTAAACACTTCTGGTCCCCATTTGTTGAAATATCGATAATATCTTCCCCTGTCTACCACAGTAGAAATCCTTTGATTGAAATTTTCATCTTCTCTATCTTCTAATTCTTGTTCTGGAGTAATTTCATAACGCAAAAAAGCTTTTCCAAATTCATTAGAATCAAAAGAAGGAGCATTGGCCATAGCTAAAATCCGACCAGTTTTAGGCTCAACAACAATTACCTGACCAAAATCTGCATCAAATCGTTTAAGATCTTCCTCTAAAATCTTTTCCACCTCTCCTTGAATCACTCGATCAATAGAAATAAGAATATCTGCTCCATCTCGAGCGCGTAATATTTCTGATCCTTTTCCAAGAATTCTTTGCCCTCTCGTATTTGTCGCTCCAAAAATGACTCCTTCTTGACCAGCCAATTCCTGATCAAATCGCCCCTCTATTCCGTATTGTCCTTTATTGCTAGAATCCACAAATCCTAAAATTTGAGCAGCAAGCTCTCGTTCAGGATAATAACGCCAGTGTTCATCTCTCAATTGTATACCCCTCAAAATACTACTGTAACGAGGATTGTTTTTTAACTCCAAAATCTGATCTGCTACTTCTGGAACAATCTTATTCGAAATCTCTACATACCGTTTCGGGCGACGAGCTAGTAATTTCTTTAATTTTCTTTCCTCAATATTAAGCAGGGGGGAGATTTGTTCGGCCACATTATCTATGGAACTAATTCTAGTAGGATCAGCAACTACCGAAGATTCTTCTAACCAAACACCAGGCAAACGAAGTTCTTGAATTGTTTGAATTCGTGATTCTGCGACATCTGTTGCTAGAACAACTCTTCTTTTTTCTAATTCCACAAATATTTTCTCCAACTCTATCCTATAATTATCTATGGCAGTGCGTTCTTCCGCTGTCCACTTTTGAGAATCTGTTTCCATTTCACAACCTTCTATTTTTTCACAATGAGCATGAATTAAAAGAGGGGCTAAAAGTTCCGCCGCCAAGGAAGGGTTACCTTTTTCTTGATTAATTGGATCTAAATTCGGATTATAGCTTGGATAAGCTAAAATCATGGGATCAACAAAAAGCATCTTCAGCGTATTATTGGTCGCCAGCGGTGTAATTTCTTCTGATAAACGATTTTTGCGAACTAAAATATTTCCCCGTTGCGCCGGCAAAATAGATCGTTTTTCGTGTTGAGCCTTAGCTTCCGCATAAAATTCATCATATTTTAGAAATTGAAGATCAAAAAGACGCAAAACGAAAAGGATAAATACCCCAAGGAAAATTATCTTTAAAATCCGAACTCGAATAAAAAAAGCAGAATGCATGTAACACTAAGATTTTAATCAACTAAACGCTGATTGCAATTATGAATTAGCCATTAGTCTTTAGTCGTTAGTCTTTAGCTATTAGCTGTTCTTACTATATTATAATATAGTAAGAGAAAGCATTGGAAAGTTCTAGAATCAAAGAGTTAAAAAATAGAAACTTTCCTATTTTATTCTTCATTCTACATTCTACCTTCTACATTACCCCCCTCCTCATTCTTCACTACTCATTACTTCGTCTTCCCCAACCTTTTCAACATCCTCTGGTCTCACATAAAAAAGTGGTACTTCTCGACTCTCGCGAACATTTTTTATCTTAATCCGAGAAATTCCTTTTTTAAGCTTGGGATTTGAAGTATCTTTTTTTCTATCCTGTTTCCATACTTCGCTAGCCCATTCCTGATATTCTTCTACTTTTTGTTTACTAATCCTATGTCTTAACGCCGTCCCCAAAGTATCCGTCTGCCTCAAAGAGATTCTTCCTCTCACTGTTTTTTCAACTCTAGCTTCTTGTTTTCGACCAACTTCTCTCCGAACAGCAAGAGTGTTTCTTACTTCCTTATTTCTACCTAAAGCTACTTCTTTTTTTTCATCAACAGAAGCAGAACTATGAAAATTAAACTCGTTATACCTATCTACAGCAGAAAGATAACGGAAATTAGTAGTTCTTTGTCGAGGTAACCCCGAAGAACTTCTTAAGTTCCTTTCTGCCCGGAACTCTTTTGCGGCCCTCAGGCTTTCTTCTGGAGAAAGGTCCTCATACCCATAACCATGAAAAACTGTGTATCCATTACGGTTAACATAAGTTCTTGCTCCTTTTACTAATTTTGGTGATCCCTCAATATCTAGTTCTTTAGCAGTTTGCGCAAAAACAGTATCTACTTTCAAAACAGAAGCAGTTATTTTTCCTATGAGAGTTTCGGCACAGATTCCATTTATAATTATGACCAAAGAGGCTAACGCATAGAATCTGACTTTCATTTTGTATTTCATTTATAATAAATAAATCTTGTTATTTTACCATGAATTAAAGCTAAATGCAAGAAAGTTGTAAAAAAACTAGACAAATACCCAAAAAAAAACATTATTGGAGGGCAATGAGTCCTCAAAATTATAATTTTAGTAAGGGATTGGAGGATATTATCCTGTCCGTCCGAAAGTATCATCCTAACTTTGGAAAAAAGGAGGAGAATACTTTGCGTGAAGTTTATAAATTCGGAAAAGATGCTCACTACGGACAAAAAAGAGCTTCGGGAGAACCCTTCTTTATTCATGGCGTAGAAGCAACTAAGATTCTTCTGTCAATTTTACCAGATTTAGAAACTATCCAAGCCTGTTTATTGCACGATGTTCTTGAGGAAACCACAATCACTGCTCAAGAAATAGAAGAAAAATTTGGCCCTAAAGTTAGATTTTTATGCGAAGGCGTTCAAAAAATATCCAAAGTTCACTTACTAAAAAAACACGATAGCTTGCAACAGTTTGAGAATATTCAAAAATTATTCGTGGCTGTTTCTCAGGATATACGAGTTATTTTTGTAAAGTTAGCCGATCGGATCCACAACTTACAAACCATTAAATATCTTCCCAAAGAAAGAGCTGATTTTATTGCTAACGAATCACAAAATATTTATGCACCAGTAGCAGCTAAATTCGGTTTATTTAGATTTAAAAACGAAATAGAAGATCTCTGTCTGTGCCAACTTAAACCTCAAATTTACAATCAATTAAACCAAGAAATTTCCGATCTAAAAAAAGAAAAATCCGAATCTATAGAAAAATCTAAACAAGAAATTATTAAAATATTTGCCAAATCAAAATTAAAGATAATAGAAATTCAGGGTCGACAAAAAAATATTGCATCCGTTTACAATAAAATGAAACAGAAAAACTTAACTTCTGTTTCTGAAATATATGATCTTCTCGGTTTTCGGGTGATTGTTCCTAATAAAGAAGATTGTTATCAAGCACTAGGAATATTACATTCTACTTGGAAACCAATCCCAAATCGGTTTAAGGATTACATTGCTGTCGCAAAATCTAACGGTTATCGTAGTCTTCATACTACCTTACTCGGAGTGGGCGGAAATAAAATTCCTACTGAAATTCAAATAAGAACTGCCGAAATGAATATTGACGCTAAATTCGGTCCAGCAAGTCACTGGGCTTATAAAAAGGCAGGACACTCTCACTTTGATCGAAATTACCTACAACGAATGGACTGGTTTCCTCAAGAACTAATACTCAAAGAAAAAGCTTCTCCAGAAAAATTCTTTGAAGAGCTCTCTACTTCTGTTTTTGCTGATCAGGTTTATGTTTTTACTCCTAAAGGAGACATAGAGAATCTTCCTTTGGGAAGCACTCCAATAGATTTTGCCTACGCTATTCATTCTAATGTTGGTAATAACTGTATTGGTGCTAAAGTTAATGGCGCTATCAAGCCATTAGATTACCAACTCCAAAATGGAGAAATTGTGGAAATTTTAACTAAAAAGGGACGCACACCAAATCCTGCTTGGCTTAATTTTGCTAAATCATCTTCTGCCCGAAGCCATATTAAACTGGAGATCAATAAAGGACTCATAAAAAACACAAAAGCTCCAACAGAGATTATTAAATCATTACTATCTGAAGCAAGAAATAAAAGAAGACATCTTTCTCTAAATCAAAACAAAAAAGACCAAGATATCAAAATAATTATTGGCGGAGAAAGAAATATTCCTTATCGCATAGCTAATTGTTGTAAACCAAAATATGGTCAAAGTATTTTGGGATATAAATCAAGAGGTCTTGTATTCACTATTCACCACGAAAAATGCAAATATCTAAACCGTCTAGATCCAGCTAGATTTCTAGAAGCAAATTTTTACATAGAAAACAAAATAGAAATCCGTGCTTTTGACCGAGTTGGACTTTCTAGAGACTACACAACTGTTATTGCCTATCACGGCTTAAATTTTATCCGTGAATTTGGTCTAAAACATTCTTACGACAAAAACAATCGTCGAATAGTAAGTTGGAAATTTGTAGTAGAAACTAACGCTCCTTCTGAAATAAATAAACTTATAATCGATCTAAAAACAATTCCTAATATTTTTTCTGTTAAAGAACTAAAAGTATCTCCTCAATTGACACAAAGTAAAATTTCATAGATAATTAAAACCTGTTCTTTCACAAGTTAGCTGTTAGCTCTTAGCTATTAGTCGTTAGAAAAACAATTAACCATTAATTGAGCTGATCGTTAAAGACGATATCTAATTTAATAAATAAACTTTTAAATTAAAATATTATTTATAAAATTTAAAATTTGATATTAAAAATTAAAAAAATTTGCTAAAGCAAATTTTTTTCGGGGGTGCCCGGCTTTGACAAAGAGATTTACAAATTTATTTTCTGCGAGTTCGGCGCATTCATCCGCCGGTACATCCGATGAACAAACTTAAATGCAAAAAATTTATTTGTTGCACGTATAAGCAATTTTGCTAAAAATGTTGTTAGAGATTTTTCTCTAGCACCAGTAGCTTATGCTTATGCCTAACTTGGCTTGAGCCTACGGGCTCGCCAGGAAGTACTAGATGTTGATCCATAGTCTTTTACTTTCTAAAATTAAGGATCCTTACTTAGAGAGTTTGACCAACTTTTTAAGGAAAATATTCGGTCATCTTCTTTTGTTTTTTGTTCAGTTCTAATCAGAAGAAATAACCAACTGAACTAGGCTTCGTAGATGAAAATAGGTTTCCTCTTTGGACGCGAGTTCAATTCTCGCCACCTCCACCAGATAATAAAAAAACTGATACACCCTTGTGGTGTAGCAGGTTTTTTATAATTCTGCGTAGCAGAATGGCTCGAATTGAACTCGCAGAGTTCGTTAGAGCAAATGACCCCGCATTGCGGGGGAATATTGCGTAACTTCGTCATTGTCCTTTGTTAAAAGGACAATGTAAGATGCTTCTCGCCACTCTTTTGTCCCCTTTCGGCCTGTTTTTTATTCCTGCGTAGCAGGAAGCGAAATTTAACTCGCAGAGTTCGTTAGAGCAAATAACCAATTTCGCAGTTTCGCTATTCCCTTATCAACGGCAAAGTTGCACACCTAAAACTACCCCCTGTTTTGGGGTTTTCGTTAAAAGAAAGAGTAATTACTTGTATTCCCTCTTTTGTTAATAATTCATTTATTCGGACAGATTCTGGACGAGACACTACTGTTTTTTTGTCTAAATTTAAAACATTTGTGCCAAGATTCCTTTGTTCTTCGTCTGTAACTTCAATTAAACGATAATTGTCTGTTATTTCTATTGGGAGTCCGTCTGCAAAAGCAGGCGGATAAACTAAAGCTAAGCCTTCTCCGACGGGCATAAAAGCGCAATCTAAATGCAATATTTCTCCAACTATCTGTTTTTTAATAAAAACGGGAACTATCTTAAATTCTTCCGCAAATCCATTGTTTTCTAAATAATCTTTTAACCATCGCATACCTTGTTCATTATTACGTACTCCGACCCCTATAAATACCATTCCTTTATCTACAAATATATCCCCTCCTTCCAATATTACAAATTCTGGAACCCGAACAACTTTAGGGAATTCTTTAATGAATTTTTCTATTCCAGCTATTTCGTGCTGACGAGTAGAGTTTTTCATTTGAGATACAAAAAAAGTATCCTTGATAACAAATCCAATATCTCTGGTATTAAGTTGTTCTGGAGTATTTAGAATATCTGGTCGTAAAACCTCCACTCCTCTATCTTTCAAAAGTTTCTCTAAAGTAGAAAATTCTTCTATCGCTTTTTCTTTGTCTGGAAAATCAGAATTCTTAAAAGACTCCTTTAAATTAAAAGAAATTAAATCATCCGCGGTTAAGTTCAGTGTTTCAGCTTTGCCTAGAATAACAGAACAAAGTTTTCCAGTCTCACTAGTAATAAAAACACCCCTCATCAATAAAATTGTTAATAAAAAATATAAAAAACAACCTTATATTATTTTCAACTTTAGATAAATTTCTGTCAAGAAACAATATCTTCTAATTTCCTTTAATCTAATATTCAGAAAATAATCTCAAATCCCTTGGTCAAAAGGAAAAGCCCTAAAATCAATAGAAGTAGACCACTAAACCAACAGAATTTTCCCATAAAATAAAATTTCATTTTGGAAAACCAATTTGGAAAGACCAATAAACAAACTCCCTTGATAAGCGACATCCAAGCAAGAACAGTAATAATTACTACCCAACCACCTTCCCAAACATTATGACAAAGAACTAGGATCGTTCCCATAATAAGAGCGAGAAATCCTCCTATATAAATCAAAGCAGAATTCTTAAAAAAATCTTCATATATCTTTTTGTAGGATTTGAAATTGATTAAAAAACCAAGTCCAATTACCGCGAACAAAATACCGAAGACCTTAGCAAGAAATAAAGAAGTTTCCATGTAAATATGTGTTAGAAAATAAACTCCTCATATTCTAGAGGACAAACAATCTAGAAAACAAAGATATCTCCTAGAACAAAGAATCATTTTATGTTATTTTCATGTTATATTATAATAGAATTTAGCTTTTAGCTCTTAAAAATTCAATAATTAGCTAACGACTAATAGCTAACAACTAACTTCCCATTTCCAAAACTTTTCGACCATTAGTTGTTGCCATATCTACTAGTTTATCTACTTCATAGTATCTGGTAGTTTCCAGTAAGAAAACAAGTTCGGTAAAAATATCTCCATCAATAAACGGACAGAAATAGTCGTGAACATTATCTACTCCCAAGCAAACATTAAGTCCTGCTTCTAATAAATGAGGCACCGGAGCAATAGAATTATGGATTGGTCCTATTTTTTCTCTAGGCTGCTGATTATCTATCATCGCGCGAGGACAAACAATAACATTCATATCTGCTTCTTTAATCATCTGAGCTACATCTCGGATATATTCATCTGGTTGAGCTGCCAAAGAACAACAGTGAACCGCATTAACTTTTCCTTGCATACCGTGTTTTATTACCGACTTAGCTAAAAGTTCTGTATCTCTCTCATCTGGATCATTGTTTTGGTCAATATGTACATCTACAGTCTTATTATGCCTTTTGGCAACATCAAAAAGATAAGCTAAGTGTTCTTCTTGATGAGGTCTGTCTCGAGAAGGAAGTCCTCCTAGAACATCTACATACTTTGCTGCTTTTTCTATCCACTCTTGGGCTTCCTTAGTCATTGCTCCTTCTAATACTTGCGAACAAATCTGAAGGTCTATCTTATCTTTATATTTTTCTTTTACCTCCAACGCTGCCTCAATACACATCATCCCCACCGTATTATCTACATCTATATTGGTACGAGTTGCATAACAGCCTTGAGCAATCATGTTTTCCGCACTCAACGAAATTCTCTCCACCAAATTCTCTTTAGTATATTCTTCTTTTACTTTCTTCCACAAATCCCACTTCACTTCCATATGCTCATTACACATCTGGAGAGTTTCTGGGGTAATAACGTAAGCTTTATCAAAATGAGCGTGACAAGAAACAGGCCCTCCTTTGGCCTTTATCTTTTCGCGCAAAAGTCCGAGAACGTTCCACTTTTCTAGGGTCATGAGAAGATGGTTAAGATCTTAGTTGATTGTAAAAGGTAAAATTATTTTCCGCAATTATTCTTTTTTACTTTTAGCAAAAAAGTATCCTCCTCCTAATATTAATATCGCTCCCAGTATTTTCTGTAAAGAAACTGGGTCTCCAAAAATAAAAAATGTTCCGAGCAATACTCCCACTGGCTGTAATAAAAGAAAAATTCCTAACTTAGAAATAGGAAGATGCTTGTGAGCTTGAAAGAAAAAATACCTAGCCACTCCTACACCTAACACATTTATCAACGCTAGGATTATTAGAACTTCCCAGCCTATCCACTCTACTTTTCCAAACATCACAATTAAAAGCCATAGTAATATAGCCGATAACCATCCCCGCAAAAAAACAAAACAAAACGTATTAGCATCTTTCCCAAATTGTTTAAACAAAAAACTATGCAAAGCATATAGGAAAGAGGCTCCCACTAGAGCAAATACGGCATCGGGTGTCACTTCTCCCTTAAGAGCACTAATTAAACTAATCCCTCCAAATATTATTAAAGCAGAAAATATTTCCCCTTTATTAAGTCGTTCTGACAAAAACATTACTCCAAAAAGTAGAGCGAAAATTGGTTGCATATTTTCCAGTAATGCCACTGGACCAGCTCCTGCTTTTTCTATTCCATACAAAAAAAGTAATCCTGCTCCAACAGTAACAAAAGCAATTAAAGTCAGAAACTTCCAATACTTCTTCCATTCTTTTTTTAAAATTACTCGTGTTTGCTGGCGGAAAAGAAAGAACGGCGTCATTACTAACATCGCAGATCCCCACCCCCAACTCATCATCTGTTCTGGAGCAAGTCCCCAATTACGAAAAACAAAATCTGACCCTAAATAAAAGAACGTTAAAACAATGATATTTCCCAGTAAAAGTTTGTAGCCTTGTGAATGAGAAGTCATTATTTCTTCATTTTCTGGACTTCTTTCTCTAACTTATCTAATCCCAAATTTCCCGTTCCTCCTTGATGAGTAGACATCTTAAGCCATTTCTGAATATCTTTCGGAGTAACTTTAATTCCTGCAATATTAGAGCCAACTTCTCGGTAAGCATCCCTAAAAGTCATCCCCTCTTTAACCTTTTCAAAAGCTTTATGAGCAGCGAAAAGTCCCGGACAATCTAGCATGGACTGCATTAATACTTCTTCATTAGGGGCAATATTTTCCAAAATCTCATTAGTCGCTTCTAAAGACATCTCAGTATATTTAAGTCCTAAAAACAAAGGTCTTTTCATTTCCTGTCCATCCCGATGATATCCAGACACCTTATTAAGAATATTCATCTCTATTTCATTTCGACTAGCAAAAACTGTCATAGCTCGTCCTCGCATAAGTTCTGCCACATCCAAATTCTTCTTTTGGGGCATAATAGAAGAACCAGTGGCAATACTGTCATGCATGTGAAAGAACTGGAACTCTTGAGTAGTAAAGAAAAGTAAATCACAAGCTAGCTTATTAAGAGTCAGCATAATGTTACAACAGGCCTCTAACACCAATGCTTCTATTTTTCCACGGGAATTCTGACAATAAATCACATTATTTTGGGTTCGTGCAAATCCAAGTTCTTTGCTTAACCAATCCCGATCAAAATCAAAAGGAGAACCGTATCCTGCTCCAGATCCCAAGGGATTCTGGTCAAGAATTTCATCGTTAATAGCATTAAGTAAACGGATATCGTCTAGTAGACTTTCCGCAAAAGATCCCATCCAAGTTCCCACAGTAGTTGGCATCGCTTTTTGCATATGAGTGTAGCCGGGCATCGGAATCATTTCGTATTTTTTGGCAAACTTCACAAGTCTTTCTGCGGTAATCATTGCTTTTTTTCTGAGTTCAGTAGATTTGTTTTTGAGAAAGTAACGCATCATAACCAAAACTTGATCATTCCTAGATCTTCCAGTGTGAATCTTCTTCCCTGTATCCCCTAGTTTCTCAATTAAATAATCTTCTATCTTAGTATGACAATCTTCGTCTTCTACTTTGAGAATAAATTCTCCTTTCTTGTAGAGAACAAGAATTTCATCTAATCCTTTTTCTAATTCTTTTAATTCTTTATCAGTAAGTAAATTATGTTTCTTTAACATCCGCGCATAACACCGTGAACACCAGACATCATCTGGAATCATAAATTGGTCGTATAAAATATCTTCTCCGGAATTATATTCCTCCACAATCCTATTCATACTCACTTCCTTATTCTTAAACCAGATTTTTTTCTTTATAGGGGTCGACATAATAAAGGGGGTTAAAAAATTCTAACTACCATTTTAAATGAATTATAAGAAAATAAGCAAAAGTTTTTAATTTTGTTATATTATAATATAATACGACGATATTTTAGAACTTTATAAAGGTATTTATTTTGACAAACTTTATAAAGTTTTGTATAATTTAAGCATGGAAATTCAGCAAAAATTAAAAATCATTCAAAAACTTTCCAAGCTAACTCAAACTGAGTTAGCCAATAGGTTAAAAGTATCTTTCCCTACTTTAAACAGTTGGATTAATAGCAAATCACTTCCTCGTTCAAACAAAATAATTTCAATTGATGATTTGTATTTTAAATACACAGGACAAAAAATTATTCCCAAAGAAATCTTACCTGCTAAAAAAGATATTATCTCGGGAAAAAGAAAAAAATATAAAAATATTATCAAGGATATAACTAACAAACCTGATATTTTAGACGAATTCATACTTTCTCTAACCTATAATACTAATAGCATTGAAGGGTCTTCTCTCACTCAAAACGAAACTTCGGCTATCCTTTTTCAAAATGCAACTCTGAAAAACAAAAACCTGATTGAACATCTTGAAGCAAAAAATCATCAATCAGCCCTAGAATATCTTTTCAAGGTAATCAAACCCGACTACAAAATTACGGAAACTTTTATTCTTGAATTACATCATATTTTGATGAACAGCATTAGAACCGATGCGGGAAGTTACAGAAATCATGGAGTCAGAATTGTGGGAGCTAATGTTCCTACAGCTAATTACCTCAAAGTACCAATCCTAATAAAAGATCTCGTTTCAGAAATTAATAAAAATCAGAAAGATAATATTACTCATGCTTCTGTAATTCATAGTAAATTTGAACAAATACATCCTTTCTCTGATGGAAACGGAAGAACTGGAAGATTGATTATGACGGCTATGTTGTTGAGAAAAAACATTCCTCCAGCAATCATCAAACAGGAACAAAAAAATCTTTATTACAAATGTCTCCAAAAAGCACAACAACAAGAAGATTACAATTTATTAGAAGATTTTATTTGCGATTCTATTTTTAATAGCTTTGAAATTCTAGAAAACTAAAAGCAAAAATAGTCACAACATTGTGAAGTGTAACAGGAGTACTTCCTCCCTTCGTTCGGTCGTTATGTCGTCGCACGAAAAGAAAATGACCTACGGTCGCTTTCTTTTCTTAGCTCCTCGTAGCGATGTTCGAACTTTATTTGAAAAAAAATTTGACAAGTGGTATCACTTTTTGGTATCATTTTCATGTGAATACTCAACACAAAAAAACACTACAAAAGCTCTTTGCCATTCCTGAATCAAGTGATATTACTTGGGAAGCTGTGGAAACCCTTCTGTGTGCTGTCGGAGCTAAAATTTCTCAAGGCTCTGGAAGCCGAATAAGAGTTTCTCTTAAAGATTTGCGGGCGGTATTTCACAGACCCCATCCAACCCCCAAACTTCATAAAGGAATGGTTCGTGCTGTTCGTAAATTTCTTATTTCCGCTAATATAACTCCTCATGAATTATAAAGGATACTCCGCTACCGCTGACTACGATGATAAAGTCAAAACATTTTTTGGAACTGTTATTAATACCCGTGATGTAATAACTTTTGAAGGAACAACCGTGCAAAAACTTGAAAAAGCTTTTCATGAATCAGTAGATGATTATTTAGCTTTCTGTAAAGATTCCGACAAAATTCCAGAAAAAACATTTTCCGGAAAGTTTACAATTCGTATTAGTCCAAAACTTCACGAAGCTGCACACGAAAGATCTTCTCAAATGGGTAAATCACTTAATAAATTCTTAGAAGATTCGTTGAAAGCACAGTTTTCTTAAAAGTGGAGCTCCTTACTGGAGGATGTTCGAACTTTTCATGAAAAAATTTAATTAAAAAATCTCCCCGCAGTTTCCTGCGAGGAGAAATATGAGAGAATTTTCAAAGAAATAAATCTTAAAAATTCTCATTTGTGCTCTTTTGCATCCCTAAAAGATTTAAACTAAATGCCTTTGTTCCGCTTAGTGTTAATTGAGAAGAAGTTACAAACTGTTCATTTTCATCAATAATTTCGTATCCTTGTTTTTCGAAAGACCTCTTGAGTTCCACAAGTCTTTCATTAGGGATGGTATTGTTTTCTGTTCCATTGGGCTTAAAAGGATGTAAACGAATTTTGAAAAATTCTGGTGGTAATTTTTCGACAATATCCAATGGATCACAATGAGATCCCTCCATGAGGGTAAAGGTAAGTGTTGAAGTTCTATTCCCGTTGTTAAGTCTGTACCACCTTTCCCCTACAGATCTTAATTCTTCAAAATTCATCAATGGAATTTTACTAAAATTCATTCTCAACTCTTCGTTAGTAGAAGAAAGAGAAATTTGAAGAACAATTTGATTATATTTCTTCTTAAAATCTAATAGCATTTCTAAATTCTTCCTAAATCTTCTTGTCGAAGGAAAAACTGAGGATATTTTTATTTTAAGAGGAAATCTTTGCGAAACCTGTTGAAGAATCTTTTCAGCATTAGGATTAAGTAACAACTCCCCACCATCGCTAAAATTTATTTTATTTATCATAGTCGATGATGAATTTTGTAATGCTTCAATTTGTTGGAGTATCTCTGTAGGCAACAAATTGTATTTAAATTTACCACATCCACAAAAATCGCATCCCACAATGCAACCAACTTGAGATGAAATCTCACAAAAAGAAAATTGACTTCCTTGTCCTTGTAAATACAGCGTACTTACCACAGGTTGTTTTTCACCAATCTCTTTCTCTTTTGATCCCCAAAAAATAGCTATTGATCCATTAATTGGATTTTCTATTTTTTCTAAAATGTAAAGAGGCATTTTTTCTCCCTAATTTATGTTTTAACTTTTATGAAAAGCAATGTAAAAGAGCCCGATCGAAGTGACCGGGGAAAACATTGTTGTTGAAATTAAATTTTTATGACAAAACTTTCCTCGACCACCGCATAGTCAAGGGTTTCTTCTGATTGAAGGCAATTCGTAAGTTTTGCATTTTTCATAAAATAATTTAAAGCAAGAAACAACTTTGTCAAACTTTTTTCAAAAAGTTCGAGCGTCCGCTCTGTAGCAACCTTAAAAAACCGCATAAATAAGCGGTTAAAATCACTGGAGCTCCTTACTGGAGGATGTTCGAACTTTTACTAAAAAAAATTGACCTATCTTGTTTTTAAATATTAATTGTAAAAGGATATGATTTCTCATAGAAATTACTGGATTTTTCTGAATCAAGCGGAATCTTGAAAAATAAAATGCCTTTGATTGTCTTTGTGTCAGATGATTTTGCTCCAGTAATAAAATGAATTTGTCGATGATCAGAAAAATATTCAAAAGGTTCCGTTTTCTTTGATAGATTTAATCCTTTGAAAAAGATCTTTTTTTCAAAAGTACTTTCCTTATCTAAAATATCTTGTCCATCTTTTGATATAACACTGGTTAAATCAATCCACACATAGTCCTTATTCTTCTCTAAATTCGGAATAACTGACAGAGCAATATTGAGTCTCAATGAATCATCAGAAGCTATCAAAGCTGGACCAGCATAAGTATGTGAGCCTTTGTAATCACTTTCGTCATCTAGACCTGATATTGGTTTTGACAAATAGGCGTCATAATCTTCTCTACTTAGAGAAACAAAATCACTGGTTGAAGAAGGAGTAGTAAGGACGATTTTGTTACTTTGAGTTTGAGTGACAGAAGATTGACTTAAAGAACCTTGTGTATGAATACCACCACTTAGTAAAGAAGCTAGCCCAAATAGAAACTGTGCACCAGCAATAACAACCATACCTATACATGCGACAATAATAAGAATAATCACTGCCCAAATTTTACCAGCGCTAGTTTCTCTACTCTTTACAACTACACATCTAGCAATAATATCATGAAGACCTTGTTTCTTTTTTGTAAACCCAATCATAATAAAACCTATCATTAAAATCAGTGCTGAAATTATTTTAGAAAAGTTACGCCCAAGTGATCTCAAAAAGCTGACAGGTCCTTCATTGGCATTCAAAACTTTTATTCCGACAATTTTTTTACCAAAAGTAGCACCTCCGTACGATTCCATAAAAGAGAAATAAAGAATCCATATAATAAGACAGGAAATACCCACTACAATTTCTGTACCATTATTCGATGAGAGATTATTTTTAGAAAAAAACCAAAAAGACAAGAAACCTAGTAGTGCAAATATAATATTAATGATAAATCCATCAACAAGATAGGCAGCAAAACGAAGCCAAAAGCCAGCATAAGAAGTAATCATAGCAGAATTTGTAGAACTTAATACTGGTTCTACATTTGGAGTTGGAGTAAAAGAACTTTCTGAAAATTTAGTCTCGATAGTATTAAAAGCTTCTTCAACGTCAGCCGCTTGCCAACCGTTAGTAATAAGAGCACTTTTGATTTGTTCTCGACTAATATCTTTCTGTAATTCTTGTTTAATGTAGTCAAGTATTTGTTGATTAATCATGATTTTCTTAAATTATTTTTTTAACGACCCTATTTATATTTTACCATCCTCTATAAAAAATAAAAAGTTCAATCTATAAGGTATAGCAAAAAACATTATTTAGATGGTTAAAATGTGCCGAAATATAAAAAATATGTAAGGGGAGGATGTTCGAACTTTATTTGTATTAAATCACTCTATTTCTCAATAAAAGAAGAAAGAAAAACATACCTATAACAAATGTCGTAATTCCTAGAACCAATAATGCTTGAGTTACTGTATAAACATCTGCAATTAATCCAATAAAAGGAATGATTAAGGCATACATAAGCCGTCCCATTAAACTTTGAAGAGAAAGAACAGTAGCTCGTACGCTTGATTCTGTAAGCTTATTTACTGCATCAGAAATAATTGGTTGAGAGAACCCACGAACAAATTGAAATAGAAAAACAAAAAAGAAGCTCCACCAGAAAACAATTTTACTCATAAAAATATATCCTACTGCCATAAAAAGAATCATGACTAAGAAAGAGAGTTTCATTTTTAATTTCTCTTCAATTGCATGAGCAAACTTAGAAGCAATACCTGAAACTATATGAAAAGAAGCAAATACTATTCCAAAATAAAAAATATCTAATCCCGATATTTCAAAATAAGGCTGATAAAGCCAGAGCCCAGATAGATTCATGGCAAAAATAAAACCAGAAAGAAGCATAATCCAACGAAGTTTTTTATTATGTCCCAAAGATTCCTTCATGATTTTCAAAAGTTCCCAAAGGTATCCTTTAGCAAAAATATGTTTATGGCGGGGAGGCTCCTTGAGAGTGAAAGTAATAATCGTCGCAAAAAGAAAAAACGGAATCGACGCATAAATTGTCCAACGAATATCATATTTCGCAATAAATCCGCCCAAGATGTTGGAAAATCCTAAAGCAAACATTCCTGCCATCACATAATTCCCCCAGATTTTTTTGTATTTAGATTCTTCTCCTTCTTCTAATAGTGTGTCATACACTAATGCCGAATCTGCCCCAGATTGCATTGATACAGAAAGTGCGAAAAATATTTCAGCGATAAGAAAATCTACAAAACTATGTCCTATACTTAGTAAAATGATGGCGATTAAAAAAGAAATTGCTGCAAAAATTAAACTTTGCTTTCGTCCAAAAATATCAGCTATATAGCCAGTAGGCACTTCTAGTATCACAATCATAATAGAAGATAAAGACTGAAGAATCATAATTTCCGTAAGAGTTAGCCCATTATCCCCCCAAAAAAGCACGATAACAGGAATACAGAAAAAGAAATTTTGAAAAATGTAACTTAAATACATTTTCCAAATATTTGAGTGAAGTGTTTTGGGTCTAAGCATTCTTTATGATTTTATCATAAATAGAAAGTTCTATCATCCAGCCACCTCCATGTACAAAAACTGCTTGTCCTATAAAATAGCTCATATAAAAATTGTGTTTTTTATGGAGAAAATCAATCGAATAGCAATTATCGGAATAAGTGGAACTGGCAAAACAACACTTGCTAAACTTTTATCTAAAAAATTAAACCTTCCCATCATCCACCGGGATCAACTAATCTTTCTAAAAAATTGGGAACTAGCCGATGAAAAAAAAGTAGAAGCACAAATAGAAAAAGATTTACAAAAAGATAAGTGGATTATTGAAGGATATATTCATCCTGCTGGTTCTACTAGATTGCAAAATGCAGATATAGTACTTTATCTTGATTATTCTGCATTTCAGGCTTTCTTTGGTGCCATCAAAAGATGGTTCTCTCATCGTGGAAAAATAAGAGATGAAATGGCTGAAGGATGTATTGAAACTTTAGATTTCGACATACTTAAAACTATTCTCAAAAAAGAAGAACGACATGAAATAGAAAAATTAGTTACTCAGTATCCTAAAAAAGTAGTCCGCTTAAAAACACGCAAAAAAATGCGAGATTTTGTAAAAAAATTATAAACTTTAGCTATGCTATAAATAATACTATGAAAATTGGGATTATCTCAGATATACACGAAGACATAAAACGCCTTAAAGAGGCGTTCCAAGTTTTGGATAAGGAGAAATGCGATCAAATTGTTTGTCTTGGAGATGCTGTTGGTTATAGCGTTCCTTATTATGGTTTTCTATGGTCTAGGAATGCTCATGAAGTTATTGAACTACTAAAAAAAAGATGTGAATTTATTCTTCTTGGTAATCATGATTTATTTTCAATAAGGGAACTGCCTAAACATAAAGCAGGATTCCCCTACCCTAAGAACTGGTATTCACTTGATTATCAAACGAGAGAAAAACTTTCCAAGGATAAAATTTATCTTTACGAGTACAACGAATTACCAGCATTACTCACTAAAGAAGATAAGAAGTTTATCCAAAAGCTTCCTGAATATGTCATTAGACAATATGGGAATATCAAAATTCTTTTTTCTCATTATGCATATCCTGACCTTACTGGTTCCACAACTTTTGAACCCGCTAAACCAAAAGATGTGAAAAAACACTTTGAATTCATGAAAAAGAATGGTTGTGCATTAAGCATTTCTGGTCATGACCACAAAGAAGGAATGATGATTTCCACAGAAGATAAAGTACAAGAAATACCTTTTAAAAAAACCATTAAACTAACGAATAATCTAACTTGGATTCATGGACCTAGTGTTGTTAATGGTAGCTTTGCCAATGGTGTTATGATTTTAGATTCCGAAAAAATGGAAATGAAAACTATTCCTTTGGGATCTAAAAAGCATGTACCTCCAGAATGGAGAAAATTATAATTAATATTATCACTTTTTTAATTACAATACACAGAAAACCGCATAAATAAGCGGTTAAAATCACTGGAGCGCGTAACGGGAATCGAACCCGTATCTCAGCCTTGGCAAGGCCGTGTAATAGCCACTATACGATACGCGCGTCGCTGGATGACTTCGCTGGACTCGCGATCCGCCGTGGCGGATAGCTCGTCATACTCCGTCATCGCTCCTTTTCGCTCAAATGGAGGTCTTCGTCCTCATCCGCCGCGGCGGAGTCTTCGAATTCATAACGCCCTTCGCTCGCTACACTCGCTCAGAACTATTCAGACTGCGTTACCCAATGTTCGTGGGATTTTTGAAAGATCTGTTCTATTCTTCCTTGTTACCTCGTCCCCTGTCCCATGTCCCTTGTAATCTTGTCATCTTTTATTCTTCTTTTTCTAACTCAAAATCATCATCCTCCGACTCCATATCTTTAATATCTTTCAAGTCATCATCATCTTCTTCTAAAATACCATCTTCATCCAAATCATCTTCATCTATACCTGTTTCATCATCATCCATACTCATTTTAGAAAGCTCTGCTTCATCAGCTACTTTTTTAACTTCAGCAGCTTCATCTATTAATTCTCTTTCCCTAACCACTCCTTCTTCTTCTTCACTTTCAGGTGTAAGAACTCCTTCGGCAATTTCTCCATCTTGTAAAAGTTCTACTTTTAAACATAGTGCTTGAAGTTCTTTAATTAACACATTGAAAGATTCAGGAACAGAAACAAGTTCAATAGGTTCTCCTTTTACAATCGCTTCATAAGCTTTTGCTCGACCATGAACATCGTCTGATTTAATGGTCAGCATTTCTTGTAGAATATGAGCTGCTCCATAAGCTTCTAACGCCCAAACTTCCATTTCTCCAAATCTCTGTCCTCCATTTTGAGCTTTCCCTCCAAATGGTTGTTGAGTAACCAAAGAATATGGCCCAACCGATCTAGCGTGCATTTTGTCTTCCACCAAATGAATTAGTTTTAACATATAAACTATTCCAACTACGGTTTTGTGGTCAAAAGACTCCCCTGTTCGTCCATCATATAATTGAAATTTTCCATCTTCTGGAAAATCGTTATTCTTTAAAAATTCTTGAATTTTATCTACTTTAATTCCATTAAGTACTGGTGTTGCTATTTTAATTCCCATCTTTTTAGCAGCCATTCCCAAATGTGTCTCTAAAATCTGACCGATATTCATTCGAGAAGAAACACCAAGTGGATTTAGAATAATATCTACTGGGGTTCCGTCTTCCATATGCGGCATGTTTTCTGACGGAATAACTTGGGAAATAACACCTTTATTTCCATGTCGTCCAGCCATTTTATCTCCTGCTTCCAAGTGACGAAGCTGAGCTACTTTTACTTGAATTCTTTTAATTACTCCCGTTGGCAAATCGTCTCCTTCTGTTCTATCTAAAATAGAAACATCTATTACTTTTCCTCCAGATCCACGAGGAAGACGAAGCGAAGAATCTTTAACATCATGAGCTTTTTCTCCAAAAATTGCTCTAAGCAGTCGATCTTCTGCTGTAAGTTCTGTTTCTCCTTTCGGAGTAACTTTTCCTGCTAGAATATCCCCAGCTAATACAGTAGCTCCAATTCTAACTAATCCTTGTTCATCTAAATCTTTTAGTTTCGCTGCGGCTACATTTGGAATATCTGAAGTTAGCTCTTCCGGTCCAAGTTTAGTATCTCTAACATCCAATTCATATTTTTCGATATGCACGGAATCAAAAAGTCCTTCTTTTACAACTCGATCAGAAACAATCACAGCATCTTCAAAGTTGTATCCACTCCAAGACATATAAGCCACCAACAAATTTCTTCCTAGTCCGAGTTCTCCATTTTGCACAGACGCTCCGTCCACCAGAACATCTCCTTTTTTAACCTTTTCGCCAGATTCAACAACTGGACGCTGAGTAATACAAGTAGACTGATTTGTTCTATAAAAATTTCTAATAGGAAAAACTACTTTTTTTCCAGATTTTCCAACAAATATTACTTCATTAGCATCTACATATTTTATTTCTCCAGATTCTGGAGCATGAATACATTGATCATGTGAAGTAATCCGCTCCATCCCAGTCCCAATAACTGGAGATTCTGGTTTAATTAAAGGTACTGCTTGTCTCTGCATGTTAGATCCCATCAAAGCTCTGGTATTATCATCATGCTCTAGGAAAGAAATAAGAGCCGTAGACAAAGAAACCAACTGCTTTGGAGAAACATCTATGTATGTAATTTTATTTTCATCATAAGAACCAGGTTCGTAATTTTCTCGAGCTGAAATCATTTCTTTCACAAATTCTCCTTTTTCATTAAGAGCTGTATTTGCCTGAGCAATACACATGTCTTTTTCTGCTTCTGCATCGTAGTAATTTACATCTTCGGTAATATAAGCCCAAACAGGCACCTCTTTATAGTCCTTTAATTTCTTGATATCTTTCGCAAGTTTATCGTTTATTTCTTCTCCTCTTTTAACTATAATTTTTCGACCATCTTTAATATCTTCTCCAGCTCTTCTACCAACACAGGTTACACCATCATTAGGCATAGTATGTGCTACTCTTCGATAAGGTGTTTCAATAAATCCATATTCATTTACTCGAGCATAGGAAGCCAAATGTAATACCAGACCAATATTTGGTCCTTCTGGAGTAGTTACGGGACAAATTCGTCCGTAATGAGAAGGATGTACATCTCGTACTTCAAAAGAAGCTCGTTCTCGAGATAGTCCTCCTGGACCCATCGCAGAAATTCTCCTTTTGTGCTCTAGTTCAGCTAGTGGATTAGTCTGATCCATGAATTGCGAAAGCTGTGAACTCGCAAAAAATTCATGCATCGCCGCCGTAATCGGACGACAATTAACAATTTGAGTTGGCGTTACTTCTTCCAAATCAACAATAGACATTCGATCTCGCACAATCCTTTCTGTACGGAGCAATCCAACTCTGAATTTATTTTGTACTAATTCTCCTACCGCCCTAATTCTTCTATTAGCCAAATGATCTATATCATCTGCACCTACCCCCCGACCTTCATTTAGAATTAGAATTTCACGGATCATGGCAATAAAATCTTCTATCATGAATATCCGTCCCTTGGCATTATCTTTGGTTTTTAAACCAAATCGTTTATTAATTTTATAACGAGCAATTGGTCCTAAATCATATTTTCGGTGATTATGAAACACATCTTCAATAAAGTTTCGTGCATTATCTGGAGTAGCTAAATCTCCAGGACGAATTCTTTTATATACCCCCTGCCAAGCATCTTTTTCATTGTCTGATTCGTCCTTGGCTAAAGTCTTGGTAATAGAATTTTCTTCCAATCCCTTAGATTGTTCTTTAAAAAGATCCAAAATTTCTTTATCTGTAGAATAACCGAAAGCTCGAAGAAACATGGTTACTGGTATTTTTCTTTTTCTATCAACCTTAATCCAAATTAATCCTTTTTTATCAGATTCTACTTCTAACCAAGCTCCTCGTTTAGGAATCATTTTAGCAGTAAACTTTCCTGGTAAGGCAGGATTTTGAGCAAAGAAAATTCCTGGACTTCTTACTATTTGAGAAACAATAATTCTTTCTATTCCATTAACAATAAAAGTTCCCTGTTCTGTAATTCGAGGAATTTGCCCAAAATAAACATCTTGCTCTTTAATTTCACCAGATTCCAAGTTGGTCAAAGCCACATGTCCTCGCACAATAGATTCAAAAGAAAGCCCTTTCTCTCTACAAGTTAGAATATTGTATTTAGGTTCTTCGATTTCATAACCTTTAATCTCTAATCTTAATTTTTTACCAGTAGCGTCTTCGATGGGATTTATTTCGTCTAAAAGCTCCTTAATTCCGTTGTCTAGAAACCAATTATAGGATCTGGTTTGAACCTCAATTAAATCAGGAAAAGGGAAGTCTCTTTCTACATCTGTAAAAAAATACCGACCACCTTCTTCTTTGGTTGGGGTCAGCTTTGCAGGGAATTGAAGCGTTTTTTTCGCCATGTAAAGTGATTAAAAAATCGATCTTGGAAATCTTATACCTGTCGTGCTAAAAAGACACAATTTATCGCGCGCGAGTGTAATTAACTGTAAGCGAATGTCAAACTTTTTGACGAGAAATTTTTTGCTATTACAATCCCCTCGCTCTTTGATTATTTTCTTATATTATATTATAATATAATATGGTTTTTATATTCCCCACGAACATGGGGTAATGCAGGCTGAATAGATATTTTCAGTGTAGGTTCTGTGAGTGCGGGGTAGCTGAAAGCGAATAGCTGTTGACAAGTGCCATTCGGCCTCGAGCTTATCGTCGAGAGGTAGCGAGTCAATAGCGTCAAATGAGCCTGAAGACCTCCGTATGAACAAAGAGGAGCGATCACGAAACAAGGCAAGCTTTAAGCAAAGCTTGAAGCGAAGCCAGTGAAGTGATCCAGCGACGACGGAGAGATGGCAGAGTGGTCGAATGCGCACGCTTGGAAAGCGTGTGTGGAGGCAACTTCACCGCGGGTTCGAATCCCGCTCTCTCCGCCAGAGAAAAAATCAATGCCCCCTTTAGGGGGTAGTGATTTTCTCTCTTTAGTAGAAATGGGGATTTGAACCCAAGTCCAGGGTTCGCCACGAAAAATGAGCAAAGCGAATATTTGAGTGCTCTAACAAATTCGCCATAGGCGAATGAAGTGACGAGTATCCCGCTCTCTCCGCCAGACAACGCACTAATACCACCTGATTCCTTCTCCCTATGGGAGTGGAAATGGTGAATTTTAGCCTACTTAAAGCCCAAGGAGCCTTTAGAATGGCAAAAGGGTAGGAGTTCCATAACTCAAAAGAGCACTAGTGACAGTCTTCCGAATTTGTATAAACCCAAAAATTATCACAAAATACAAATACCAAAAAGACAAAAAAACACCAAAGCCCAAAGAATCAAATTACAAAAGCCTAAGAAGAAACTCCAGAAGCACCACCGACACCACCAACCTTCGAAAGCGCACAAAGACTCGAAAGGCCGAGGTTCAGAGAGGCGCCATTAACATAGACAGCGAGCGGGTCGCCACCGGTGACCAAAACATTTAACCGCATGTAATCAGCGGTTAGAAGCTCTTCTCCAGTAGCTATATAGTGAAGTACTATGGCTATGTACATATCTTCATTAACTTTACTAAAACCAGTTCCTAATTCTTCTTTTTGGTGGTTCAGCTGACTTTTTAGCCCATGCTTATCTTGATCATAATGCCTATTTTTTGATCCAGTTAAACATTCGCTCATCCATATACCTACTTTGTGTCCCCATGTTTTTGTTTTACTGGTCGCAGGTACATAATCATCATTAATCCACATCGGTTTTTTTGTATTGTCTGTTTCATGCACTTTTTTCATGATCTGGAATAAAGTCTCAATATTGAAATCTTTGACTTGTTCGCCAGTATCATCCCCTAAATCTACTACAATTTTTTCTGGCCAAGGGTCTTGTACTAAAGCTCCTTTTTGTTTTTCTCCTTTTTCGGTCAGAATTTTGGTGTCTGCCATGATTTTTTCAACCTTCTCCGATTGTGCAAAAATCTTGCTTCGTTCCTCTAGGGCCTTCTGATGACTTTCTGCATGAGGTTTAATAGAAACTCCTGATAGTTGATCGAGTGATTCCATAAGGCGTTCAAGCGTGAGTCTCTTCTTCGTTATTTTTTCTAATTCTGATTCTATAGCTGTTTTGTTTTTTGGTTTTTCGTGCTCAGTTCCTGGAATTTTTGCTCCAGCTCCATAGCCACTTTCTACGCTCCTTTCCGGTAATAAGAATCCCATCTCAGATGGTAAAATATATTCTTGCTCAGCTTCTATATGAGGAGTTTTTATATCTCCTGTAGCGGAAGTAAGTACTCCATGTTTGTGAAGAATTTTTTGCAAGAGTGCATTTTCTTCGGACATTCTCAGTTTGCCATTATCTTCTATAAAACTTTGTAATTGTTCGCTTAAATACACCGAAAAATCTTTCCCTTCGGCTTGGTCTTTCTCCCATTCCAAAAACAAAGAAAAAAGCGTTCCTGGGTCTAGAAACTTATTACGAATTAAATCATTTTCATCATATCCTAAAGTTTTTTTAGCGTCTGCGTCTCCATTGAGCATGTGTAGTCGTTGCATTTCACTGGCGGCTTCACATAGTTTAGTGATAAGTCCCACTTCTTTTCTGGAAAGAGGTATTCCCCAAGATTTAGACAGTCCTGCTAGAATAATGTCTCTGGTTTCAGTAGCGGGCATATAATCCATCTTGATTCCACTCATTTCCCGCAGTAAGGCTGGGTCCATTCGTTCTCGGTCTTGAGTATGTTCGTCTTTGGGATTTCCCGTAAAAATCACCGCCAAATCTTTATCTTTGAACATATTTGATTTGAGCTCTAAGAGAACTCGATTGGGTGCGGTAGAGACTTCGTCTACCAAGAGTCCTTCTCCTTCTGTTTTTGCTTTTTCATAAGGTCCAGCTGACCAAAAAGTATTTCCATTTTTCATCTCCTGATACCCATGAAAATCTCGCGGGGTCATTCCTTCATGACACGCTACTACCTGTACTCCACCTTTGAGGGTCGACAAAACTTCCCCCGCTAAAGCGGTCTTTCCTGTTCCTGTTGGAGAAAGTAAAAATACTTTCTTTCCCGCAATCAGGGCGTTTCTGGTTTTACTAATGAGTTGTTTCACGGTTGGTGTTTTTACAAACCCCGTACTTTCTGCTTGAGCTTTATAATCTCGTAAATTTCCAAAAACCATAAATCCATCTAGTGTTTCATCCTCATTGGTATCTATTGTTGTTTGCATATTTGAACCAAGTTTTGTAATTCGTACTTTAAATTGTTCTAAAATACCTTTTTCCTCTGCTGTAAGTCGCCCTTGCTTTTGTTTCGCTCGAAAGGTTAATACTTGTCCAGCCTCTTCTAGCGTATCTATCTCTTTTTGAGTGGATTTAATACTTGCTAAAATTGGACGATGGGCAGTAAATAGTTTCAGTTCTGATTCTAAATGTGGTTGTAGGTTCTCCCACACTTGGCTTGATTTTAAGGCTATTTCTATTTGAGATTTAAGTTTCGTTTTATATTCTCCTATGTTTTGAATTTCTTCATTATTTTGAGATTGAAATTCAAGAGGGTATCCTTGTAAATCAACTAATGAGGAACTTACAAAACTTCCTGTCTTTGGTTTTTTTCCGACAGAATTTAGGATATTTTTTGCCAAAGACAAAAGATTTTCATCCCGTTCGTACTCAATTGGTGTTTCTACTAAAAACAAATCTTCACACATCTGTAAAACCTTAAATACTTTTGCTTGTACTTCGTCTTGTGAAAAACTTGTTTCCGTACCTCCAAAATTTCCATTTTTAGCTTGTTTTTCAAGCCACAGAGGTGCTACATTTTCTCGTTTAGTATTATTTCTTTTTGTCATTTATGTATTTTACCATAAAACAAACTATTTTACAAATAATTTTGAATGATTTTTTGGAGCTTCTGACATCGAGCTTGTGTGGCTTGGGTAACATCACTCAAAATCACACTACTCGTGCTATCTCCTGCTTCAGAACAAACTTCATGAATATTGCTCGCTCCACTACCAAAACCAATTCCTTGAACCACAATACCCAGCTCTCTAAGCTCTTGTACTAACTGTTTACAGTTGGCTTGATCAGGGATGCCACCGTCGGTCGTAATAGTCAGCATTTTTATTTTTTTTCCTTCTTTGAGCAGTTTTTTATCTTCATCTGTAAGACTTTTTTTATAGGCTTGTAAGTTTTGATACATTCCAGACGAGCTCTTCCCATCAGCTTTTTGCAATGTTTGATCTAAGTAACAAAGTTTTTTTTCATTCAAATCTTCGCTGACTCCTAAGTCATTACTCGCAAATCCTCCAAAACTGTACACTTGACTTTTCCATTCTAGCGGTGTAGTCATGTTTTCTCGGTTTTGACTATGAGCTAGATGTTGATTTCGTCGCCAGTCGTAATACAAAGATTGTAAAATCATCTGGTGTTGTGCGTTCACTGCTCCACCACTATCCATTGAACCTGAAAGATCAGCGATGAAATCTTGCTCAAAGACAGTTACTTCTACTTTTTCTCGCACATGAGTTTGTGGATTTTTCCAACCCATTGGGTCAGGGTCTCCTGATTTACTTCCCACAAAAGCGGTTATCGGCTCATCTAAGAATGTACCTTCACTTTGCCGAACAGGTCCTTTGAATTTTATTTGTGGAATTTGTCTCCGAATCTTAATCATTTCCGTGAGTTTCCTATCCTCTTGTTCCAGAGTACTATCTCGACCATCAATACTATTTTGAGCAGGGACAAATTGTTTTCCCCATTGCGCTACTTTCCGCACAAAATTATCCCATGTACTTTTTTCTACCCCTTTTTCTCGCTCAAATTGTTCAGCAACTCGTTCTTCAGGCGTGGGTTCTGGTTCTTTATCTTCCTGATCAGAAGCTTTTTCTAATTCTTCATAAAGTTTTTCTAGTTCTTTTTCGTCTAATTGGTCTGGTGAATCGTTCGGAGCAAAATCTCCATCTTGGGGTTCGGTATCTTGATCTTCTTTTTCTTCGTCATCCTCAGCTTTTTCTTTTGGAGGAGTAGCATCTTGTCCGTCATGTGTCCATTCTTCGTTGACCGAATCCCAAACGATTCCCCAAGCGTGTTCAGTTAGTCCTGGGGCTTCTAGTACCGCAAAATCCCATCTAGGGTCTTTAGTTACATATGGTCCTTCGCAAATAGCAGAGGCTATGCCAACTCGATGACAAAGTTCGTTTCGCAAGATATTTGCCCAATAGCAATGCATAACTCCTTCTTCTGACATTTTTTTCCATAATTTTTGTACATCTAATTGCATTTGTGATTGATAGATTTGATCAATTTTTGAAATTTCTGCTGCATCATTCGGGTAACGAAAATTTTTCCGAATGTAATTCACTATTTCTCGACCTTTATGCACATCTGATAAATGTCGTTGTGTATTTAAATCATTGATAAAATCCTCCATGTCAGAATCTAAATCACCGCCTTCTATTTTAGAATCTCGATCTGTGGGCTGATCTGATAATTTATTACTTTCACATTTGTGAAGCACGAAATCAAAAGAAAAAGGTGTTGGCTTATCCACACTTTTTCCATCTTTTGTTTCAATAGAAATACCACCTTGTTGGTCTCGCATCAATACAAATGTATCTTTGGGTTGCAGTGTTTCTAGTAGTGGCAGACTATCTTTATTCCAAGGAAGCATATTTTCTTTTCCTGGTTGAAATACACCTTGATAGGGTCTTTTTGTTTCCCAAACTTTTTCACTTTCAGGCGGTGTTTCAGAAAGCCATGCTTCTTTAGTTAGACTCTCTCGTCCAATACCTTGAGCTTGAGTAGAATCAAAATAACACCGTCTTCGTCGGTAATATCCACCTAAAAATTTGGGTCCAACTTTGGTCGTAATCGCTTCTTCAGACAGTGATTCTTGTTCTTCTGATACACTAGATGATTGTGGTGGCTGATAGGTAAAACTATCTGTTTTGCCTTGCTGTTTATCTTGTTCACTTAGACTTGCCTCAATCGGCTTCAAGAAATTTTGAAACAAATTTTTTCGATCTGACCATTCTGTTTTTCCAGAAAATAAATATTTTAGAAAATCGTCTAGATTCCCACCTGTTTTTGCTTGAGCTAAATTTTTATTTAATTCTTTAAAATACGGAGAAACAATGGGTGATAAATTTGCTGGTAATTTTTCCGTCAAAGCATAAATATCGAGTGCATTTTGAAACTCAACAACTGAACTTGGAAAGTTTTGGGATTCAGATAGTTCAAAATCACTCCCTTGTCCTATTTGTTTAAGTCCTTGCCAACGCAAAATACTTTGTAATTCTGGATCTGACTTCACATCTGGCAGAAGATTTTGTCCACTTTGCAAAACAGATTGTAGTCCTATACGAAGTCCTATTTCTCTCAAACCTGCCATTTGAGCGACTTCGGAACTTGAAAAAAGTTTAACATTCACATGAAGTATATTTTCTGTTTCATCCCATATCAACCGCCCACCAGTAGTTTTTAAAGCTAATGTAGTAGCTCCCAGCATTATTTCAGAGGTTTCATTTTTGGTTTCTGTTGATAGTAAACCCTTTTTCATCATCTTGATTATATCACAAAAACATTGTAAATGCATCCTAAAATTGACTTTATTACATTAGATCAATATGCAAATGCATTTTAGAATTTATGAATAACCGCATCCTAGTAATCGATGACAACGAAGAAATTAATAATTTCCTACTACTTTATCTAGAAAAATATGGATTTTTGGTTGATCAAGCTATAACTTTTGAGACTGCCAAAAAGCTTCTTAGAAATGAAAATTATGATCTTGTTATTTTAGATGGAGAGCTAGAAAAAGGAAAAAATGGTTTAGATCTTTTACTTTTTATTGATAACTCGACAAAGATAATTCTCTTTAGTAAAAAACCTATTCAGCAAATAATTAAAACTTTGAAGAACTATCCTCAAATTAATGATTACCAAGAAAAAAATTTTCGAGGAACTGAGCTTGTTATGAAAATTAGAGTTTTGTTAGATATTTCATAATTTTCTTTAGCATTTTTTAATCCAAAATTATCAATCCATCTTTAATTTTGAGTCTCTCTTTAAAACTCTTCAAAATATCGGACTTCTCCTTTTTTGTTCCCTCCTTTAGTATGGAAATCAAATGTTCCCGGATGGTTATCGGATTTTCTTTGTATTAGATTATATAATATGAAATAGGAAACATGTTTTTTCTAAAATTGTGAGTTTATATCCTAATAGTCAAGGAATAAGATCGGAGACACGCCTCTCCGCCAGATTCCACTATTTTTAAAATACTTTATTTTTTATTTGACACTATTTTTCACCTCTGATAATATTGTAATACAATGTATTACATCTAATCAACAATACTATGCGTGAAATAATGAACATCTCCATGCCACCACAAATGGCAAAAATAATAAAATCAGCTGTAAAAACTGGAAATTATATGAGTATCAGCGAATTTTTTCGTGATCTATTTAGAGATTGGCAAGCTGGAAAACTTTTAAACGAATTAAAGGAGAGTAGAACGGAAATATCTGCTGGCAAAGGAAAAGTGCTAAAATCTTTGAAAGATTTACGATAACCCCTAAGACATGAAGATAATTTATAGTTCTAAATTTTCTAGGGAATACAAAAAGCTACCTACTAATATAAAAAATATAGCCGAAAAACAGGAAATTCTTTTTCGTAAAGACCCTTTTCATCTAAAACTAAAAACTCACAAACTCAAAGGAAAACTAAAAGGATTCCTTTCTTTTTCCATCGGCTACGAATACAGAATAATATTCGAATTCGCTAAGAATAAGAAAATAGTCCATTTTCACTCCGTCGGAAACCACGATATCTATCAATAACAAAAGAGTTGCTTTAACCTTTAAAAAATCTTAATCTTTTTCTGAAAATTATCTTCTAAAAAATGAAAAAAACTCTTTTACTGCTTTCAATCCTTTTATTTGGTTCTATTCTTACTGGTTGTGGAAAAGAAAAAGTTGCAAGTGATACGCTTCCCGTGGTCCAAGAAACAGATAAATTACAAATAAAAACTATCAAAGAAGGAAAGGGTGCAGTAACTAAACAAGGTGATAACTTGGTAGTTCACTATACTGGCGCTTTTACGAATGGTACTAAATTTGATTCTTCTCGAGACCGAAACAAACCCTTCAACTTTACTCTCGGGGGAGGGCAAGTTATTGCTGGTTGGGATCAGGGTATTGAAGGAATGAAAGTCGGAGAGGTTCGTCGTTTAATTATTCCTCCTCGACTAGGCTATGGTCCTAATGATTTTGGTCCTATTCCGGGAAACTCCACTCTTGTTTTTGAAGTAGAACTATTAGAAATCAGAATAAACCCAGTTCCTCAGACGCAAGCGAAACAATGAAGAATGTAGAATGATGAAAGTAGAATAAAATAAGAAAGTTTCTATTTTTTAATTCTCTCCTTATTTTTGTTATATTATAATACAACACCTTATTTTTTATTATTCATTCATCATTCTTCATGGCTTTACTATTCTACATTCTAAATTCTCCATTCTTCATTGCTTTAGTGAATCCTTTGGATTCACTAAAGTATCCCCCCATCCCCCATCCCAATAAGACCAACAATTAAACCTACTATTCCAACCCCTGCTCCCAAAATCCAAAATCTCATAACTATTTGAGTTTCTGACCAACCTTTGGCCTCAAAATGATGATGAATAGGAGCAATTAAAAAGAATTTCCTTTTAAAGTATTTTTTCCAAAAAAGCTGAATCATAACCGACAAAGTTTCTAGAATAAAAATCAAACCCACGATTGCTAAAATAGCAATGGCATTAGTTAACATTGCAATTACTCCTAAAGTCGCCCCTAGTGCCAAAGATCCCGTGTCACCCATGTATATTTTTGCTGGCGGTACATTAAACCAAAGGAATGAAACTAACGCACCAACGATTACCGCACAAAAAACAGATAAAATAGGTAATCCATAAAAATAAGAAATTACGGCAAAACAGACATAAGCAATCGCTAGTAATCCTCCCGCCAGTCCATCTAGTCCGTCTGTAAGATTCACCGAATTAGCACTTCCTACCAAAATAAAAATAAATAAGGGGAAATACCAGAACCCAATATCAAAATCACCAATTCCAGGAAGATGGATAATTGACCATTCCAACTTAAAGGTAAACCAAATTGCTCCAAGTAAAGCAAACCCCACTAAAGTCCAAAACTTAACTTTCGCTGGCAAACCTTTTTGTTTACCCTTTTCTTTGATGTTTAGATAATCATCTATAACTCCAAGTCCTCCTACTAAAAATAAAGTTAAAATCGGTAAATAAGTTTCTCCTCTATTTAAAATAGAAGCATCTATCAATCCAAAGTAAGCTAAAATTCTAGATAAAACGACTGTTCCCAAAATAGCTAATAAAATCACAATTCCTCCCATGGTCGGGGTACCTGACTTGTGTCCATGCAATAGTCGAAAAAGTTTAGCCGCTCCTCCGCTAAGACCGTCTTGTCTTATTTTTTGCGTCAATTTAGCATTACGGATAAAACGAATAAAAGGTGGGAAAAAGAATGTCGCTAATAAAAAAGACACTCCCGTATAAATGAAGATCGTAATTAAATTAGCTAAATGAATCGGTAGTCCTGACATCTTTTAAAGGGGCAACTTTTGATTTTTCGCCGTCATTCTGCTTGTTGACGCAAAAAATGCAAATAAGAAGAAGAAAATAATACTAATCGGGGTCATCTCAAAAATAGTCGCAACACTTCCCGTCAAAAGAACTGCTCCTAAGAATAATTTATTAAAATACGATAATTCCCAAAAAAGAGAGATATAAAATCCAAGAGCTAAAAGCAATCCGAAAACTCCTAGCTGAGCGAAATAATCCGCAAAAATATTTTCTGCTACTAAGGCCCTATCGTCATTATTTTCTCTTAAATTTTTGCTTCTAGCTGCTGGCCCCAACTTCCCCAAATTACCAATCAAAGGGCTTTTCATTCCCATTTTAAAGGCTTCAACTGGACGAATAAAATGATCCGATGTTCCTAATCTTTGAACAAAATTTTTGTTCAACTTTTCACTACTAAAAAGAACTCCCCAAAAAATCAATAAAATAACTAGACAACTAGACATTATTTTCTGTCGATTAAACTTAAACTGCTGGGTTAGAAAAAAAACTATCCCGAGTATTGCAACCAAAATTACGCTTCTGGAAAAGCTCTGTAAAATCCCAAAGAGTAAAATTATCATGAACAAAAATTTTATACAAACTTCTTGCTTTTTACTCTTTCCGGTTGGCAGAAAGGGGATCAAAAACAGTCCAGCTAAAAGCAAATGAGCAAATTCATTGGGTCCAGAAGTTCCTCCTTGCATTCTGATAAACTCCCCTGTTTCGTGATATAAAGGTAGTACTTGTCCTGGCACCCAAGAAGAAATCGTTGGAGAATAAAATCCATTTAGTTTATCAAACCCCCCTAAATATTTAGCCCAAATCCCAAAAAGAACTGATCCCGCACAGGAAACAATAAAAAGACTAGAAAATTCTTGTTTCCAAAACTCCCAATCAGAAGTTAAAAACTTTTTTCTAAGTCTTGATACGACTAGGAAAACAAAAAAACCAAGCCCTAAATAACGAGCCGCAACCAAAACAGTAGTTTTATCCTCACTAAGAAAAACCAAACTTAGTGTCCACAACAAAAACAAACCGGCTAAAATTTCTGCCCAAGAAAACGAAGGCCAACCGTAAACCTTCCAGTTTTTTATTTCGTAAAAAAGGACTAATCCAAATAGAGCTAAAAGTACTAATTCTTTCCAAAACCGAAATGGTTCTGGCAAAAATACAGTAATTGTTCCGTGCCAAGGCAGGAATAAAGCTAAACAAAGAAGTAATTTTTCTACGACTTTTTTTAACGAAGGAAGAGATAAAGTATAAGAAGCCAAGTCCATGTTATAAGAATAAAGACAAGCATTTCCCGATGCAACCACCAATCACGCAAACCTTGTATTTTTACATCCAAAAAAGGATATAAAGGTCTATTCGCCCATACGCCAGTGTGAGTGGGGATATCCCACAAAATATGAGAAGCATATCCAATGGCAAAGGCAAATACGATTATATTTCGGAAAAACCAAGCCACTATAAAAACCAAAGTTAGAAATAAGAAGCTATGACAAAAATGATAAATCCGCATCACCCAAGGCGCAGGCGTCTGCCAATTTTTATTTTTAATTTTTTTAACAATTTCCCTGATAGATAAATTCAAAAACTCAGAAACAAGCATCCAATCTGCCCATATAGACCCAATAAGACAAGCTAACTTTGCCCACAAGCCATCGAAAAAGGTAGACAATACTAATCCCGTCACCATATGCGTCCCAACATCCATGTTAAAATTTGCTAAAATTCTGCCTTAAATTATTCTCTAAGTCTATGAGAAAAGTTTTATTCATTTTCGGTTTACTCTTTAGTTCTATCTCCCTTGCCTCTGGAACTTTGGAAGTTTCTTCTCAGCAATTTGGCGGTATCATACCTAAAAATGGCATAAGAATCCCTTTCCTAACCGTCCAAATAACAGCCCGTAACGAGGAAGTTCAAATCTCAGAAATAACAGTAAAAAGATCTGGATTATCTGAATCAAGTGATATTTCTCGTCTTATTGCTATCACTGATAAATTTCATCGTTCCCTAAAAACTAGTTTCAATAATGATGATTTAGCTCATCTAAAATTCAGAAATCCCCTGACAATTACCCCCGAAGAACCCCAAAAAATAACCATTTATGGCAACTTAAACATGACCGCTACCTCTGGAAGAACTATTTCTGTGTCTTTAGAAAATATAGAAAGTAATGCCGAAAAAATCACTCAACCAACCGTAAAAGAAACTTTCCAAGAATATCAAAAACGCACTCTCCAAAGAACTACTAAACGCCAAAGAATTAGATGTAAAAATAGTCGTTGTTATAGAGTTCAATAGTATATTATAATATAATAAATTAGCCATTAGTTTTTAGCTCTTAGCCATTAGCTAGAAAAGCTTTGGATTTTTATTAATTTCTAACCCGGGTTCAAAATTTCCCAGAACCCGGGTTGAAATTGAAAAAACAAGATTACATAGAAGATAATACTTGTAATCTTGTCCCATGTCCCTTGTCCCTAATTTTTCATCCCCTCAATTCCCAAAACTGTTCTCCAATTCTTATCTTTTCACCTCCAACAGCCCCCATCCCTACTAATTTCTTAATAAGGTTTTTCTTTTTTAGCACATCATAAATTCTCTCCCGAGCCGGCTCACTTTGTGGATCTGTTTGCCGAACCATCTGCTCTAACCGTTCGTTTTTTATTTCCCACCAGAATTCTGTTTTATTTATTTCTATTTCTTTCTTTTTAAGGTCTTCTGCCGGACGGAAGACTACCTCTTTTTCAATATCTTCTTTCTCTTTTTTCTTTGCTATCTTTCTTTCCTCCCTTGGAACTTTAGACCAAAGCACACCCATTAGTTCGTCTAATCCTTCGTGAGTTGCTGCAGATAATTTATAAGCTTTAATTCCAAACTTTTTCTCAAATTCTTCAATTAAAAAATCTTCTAATTCTCCATCCGTTAGATCTATTTTAGTAAAAACTGGGATAAAGGGTTTTTGGGCTAAATCAGGAGAAAATTTATCTAATTCCCCTCTAACAACTTCAAAATCTAACAAAGGAGTATTTGAAGTCGCATCTATCAAATGTAAAACAAATTTTGCTCTTTCTATATGACGCAAAAACTGATGCCCGAGCCCCTTTCCTTCATGTGCACCCTTAATTAATCCCGGAACATCTATAAATACTAACTCCTTATCGTCTAGCCTAGACACTCCTAGATTAGGAATAATCGTCGTAAATTCATAATTTGCAATTTTAGGCTTCGCACTGGAAACTACGGAAATAAAAGTAGATTTCCCCACATTGGGAAGCCCAACTAAAGCAACATCTGCCACTAGTTTTAATTCTAAATCTAAATCAAATTCTCCTCCTACATCACCCTTCTCCGCAAAATTTGGTGCTTGGCGAATAGAACTAACAAATCCCGCATTTCCTTTCCCTCCTCGACCACCTTCCGCTATTACAAACTCCTGCTCAAGATCTACAAGGTCTACGATAATTTCTTGGGTATTGGAATCTCTTATTTGTGTTCCAACAGGAACTTTTAAAACAAGCGTTTGTCCATAACCCCCAGTTCGGTTATTTCTTCCCCCCGGTTTTCCACTTTCTGCCTTAAAATCCTTGGCTGACCTAAAATCTACTAGCGTATTAATATTGTTGGTTGTACGGAAAATTACATCTCCTCCTTTCCCACCATTGCCTCCATCGGGACCACCTTTCGGAACAAATTTGGATCGCACAAAACTAACGCATCCATCGCCCCCTTTTCCAGCCGATACCTTTATTTTTACTTCGTCTACAAACATTTCGTCAAGTATAAAGTATTATGTATAATGTATCAGAAAATTTTTAATTTTATAATTTTTAATTTTGTAAATAATATCTTAATTTTTAATCCTTAAAATTTAAGACCATATATACACTTTTTTACTTGTAATCTCGTCCCTTGCCTGCCCTGAGCTTGTCGAATGGGTCCCTTGTCTCTAACTTCTACTTTTTAGCCACTTCCACCACTTTTTCAAAAACTTTAGGAAAATTCATCGCTAGTTCAGAAAGACTCTTTCGGTCCACTTCCATCTTGGCATGAAGCCATTTGTTTTTTACTTCAGAATATCTAAGTCCCACAGCCCGAAGAGCCGCAGAAATTCTAGTAATCCAGAGTCGTCTAAAATCTCTTTTCTTTTGCTTGCGTCCAACATAAGCATGCATTCCTGCTTTCATAACAGCTTGTTTAGCCATTCTAAAAGTAGAACTTCTTTTGCTTCTATATCCTTTTGCTTGATCTCTTACTTTCTTATGTCTAGCGTGAGCAGCGGTTCCGCCTGTTACTCGAGTCATGTAATTTAGTTATTAGTTATTAGTTATTTAGTCGTTAGTCGTTAGCTTTTAGTCATTAGAACTTAGAACTTGTAATCTTGTTATCTTGTTATCTAATTTATATATTTAGTAATCGAGAAATTATTTTTTTGTGTCCAGCAGGAGCATCTATTCCTAAACGAGACACTTTTTTCTGTCGAGATGACTTAGAACTCAACAAATGATTTCTGCAGGACTTCTGGAGCATCACTTTTCCAGATCCAGTTACTTTAGTTCTTTTTTTGAGACCAGAATGAGTTTTTTGTTTCATGGTTATTTTTGATTCTTAGCAGGTTTTATAATGGCTGTTATTTGATTCCCTGTAGAAAGGGGCATATTTTCTAACTTAGATATTTCTGACAGAGACTCTACAAAGGCTTTCATCTTTTCTCGAGCTAAATCTTGGTGTGCTCGCTCTCTTCCCTTCATAACTAGTTGAATCTTGATAGGGTGTCCTGCGGTCAAAAATTCCTTAGCTTTGGTTCTTTGTCTGTCCAGATCACCTTCATCAATACGGAAGGTTATTCTGATCCCTTTTATTTCTTTCGCTTTAGCAGACTGTTCCTTCTTTTTAAAAGCGTAAAGCATCTTTCCGTAATCTATCAGTTTGCAAACTGGCGGATCAGCTTTGGGAGAAATTTCTACTAAATCTACTCCTTTCTCCTTTGCCATCTCTAATGCTTTAGCAAGGGGGGTTACTCCCAACGGCTCCCCTTCTGCATCTACTAATCGCACATCTTTGGCCCGAATCTCTTCATTAATGTAATGAAGTTTCTTCGGTGCCCTATACGCTAAGCGTTTTGGACGACGACCGCCACGGAATGAAAGTCCTATTTTTAAGTGAAATAAGAAGTATGGAAAAAGCGGTCGTATTCTACGGTGAGAGAAAGTTTTGTCAAATAAAAATCTAGCTATTAGCTCTTAGCTGTTAGCTCTTAGTTATTTTTTTTATCTCCTAATAAAGCTAAATGCTAATAGCTAAAGACTATCTCTGGCATATTATAATATAATAGAGTTTAGTACTTAGAACTTAGAGCTTATAAATTGTAGATTATTTTAAAATTTATTCATTTGGTATTAGGAATTGATTGGTCATCGACTCTGAGGGAAGAGCTTCGCTCGGACTCGAATGAGTAATTGGATATTGTTTATTGGGAATTTTTTATTAATCATTACTCATTATTCATTACTCATTACATTTCCCTCTTGTATTTTTATAAAAAATTAATAGTATTACTGGCACATCAATTTAACTTTATAAAAAATGTTTCCCACTCCAATTTGGATCACAAATTTTAAAAACTATGAAAGCACTACAGGCGAAAATGCTCTTAAAATGGCTCGTATCCATGAAAAAGTTGCTAAAGAAACAGGCAAGAGTATTGGTATTGCGGTAAACATTGTCGATCTATGCAGGGTAGCTAGAGAAGTAAGTATTCCAGTTTTTGCCCAACACACAGATGCTATCGATTATGGTAAATTTTCTGGACACATTCTCCCTCAAGCCGTACAAAAAGCTGGTGCTGTTGGAACGCTCCTTAATCATTCCGAAAGAAGACTAGAATGGGATGAATTGAAAAGCTGTGCCTCTTGTGCCCAAAAAGCAACTTTAACACGCATTATTTGTGCGGAAAATCCCGAAGAAATAGAAGAATTTGCTGGACTATTACCAGACTTCTTGGCTTTTGAACCACCAGAATTAATCGGTTCTACGGGTGCTTCGGTCGCTAATTCTAAACCACAATCTATTGCAGACAGCGTCAAAGTCGCCAAAGGAATCCCTCTCCTCGTGGGAGCTGGAATTAATTCGGTGCAAGATGTAAAAGTAAGTTTAGAATTAGGCGCTAAAGGATTCTTAGTCGCTACTGCCATCACTAGATCCTCAGATCCAGAAAGAGATTTGAGGAATTTTGTCTCAGCATTCTAGTAAAACAAAACTATTAGTACTTAGCTGTTAGCTAATAGCTAATCACTAACGACTAAAAGCTAATTTTGAATCTCAAATTCTATTTGATCTGTTAAACTTGGTAAATTTTCTGCCCAAAACGGAGAAACTCGAATATCCACAACCTTTTCTATTTCTGGATAGTTAGAAATAAAACTTCTGACTTCTGTTTTCTTTTTACCTATCACTTCTTTTTTTAGATTTTCCCTCCATTCTCGAGCTGTTGGAGATTCCGAATCTAAATCTAAAGTCTCTATCCCTTGCATTTCCACAGAAAGCTTAATCCATTTGTCGTCATTTAATTGTTCCGAATCCAATACTTGATAATTCGCAGAATTTTCATCAATAGATATTAATTTTTTTCTGTGGTCTTGTGTAGAACGCAATTTTCCTCCTAAAAATTCTGCTACCTCCGTTTGATCAAAAACAATCCCTGACATTTGCAAACTAGCAGACACCTCAAAAGTTTGAACTTCTTGACCCATTAAATTTTCTGGAAATCCGGCATCTAGCAAGTTCATAACCAAAAGTCTTGGATCATCTAATAAAACATAATGATTCTTTTCCCGAATTGATCTATTTCTTATCTCTGTTTGCAATTGCTCTATTCCTCTTACTCTAAAAGTTTCAGTAAGTATTTCTTTTACTTTTTTGAAATCATCTTCGCCAATAAAATAATGCGTTAATGTCGATCCACCAACAAGCGGTCCCCTATTTGCTCTCGCATACCAAAGTTCTCGAGATACATCTCTCAAACCTGGAAAAAACAACTCTGTCCCCGCCTCAATATTACCTCGTCCTCCAATAGGTTTTCCTTCTCCGTCATATTCATCCGCAACTATTTCTACCACTAATTGTCCTGCTCCCTCTGGAGTTCTCGGAGGGACTTCCACTCTGTTTGCAAAACGAAATATCGCTCCATCTGGAGACTGCAAACGAGACGGAACAAATATTTTTGGTTTAGATGTCTCATTAAAAAGTACTACTTTCCCTTTAGCATTAGTAAGATCATAACGACGGCCAGTAGCTGGGAAAACTTCTGTGCCAGAAACTTCTGTTTGCACAAAAATACCATCTATTTTTGGTAAAGTTTTGTTGTTCTCTGGAATATTTGCATCTGGAAACTGAACCAAAATATTTTGTATTATCGGCACCACGGAAATTTTTGATTTAAGTTTTATAACTGCCCGAGGAGAAATAAAAAACCATACTCCAACTAAAACCACTATTACCGCCAAAAACGCAAAAAACACCTTCCCTCTTATTGGTTTCCCCGCACTTTTTTGGATCTTTTGAGTAGCAAAATCAGGATGACTTTTCTCTTTCTTTACTGGAATATTTCTTGAAGGAGTTGCTTCATTTTTCTTAGCTACAATTTTATCAGAGAAGTTAGATAAATTTTTCTTCGGTTCATCTTCTAATTCTTTCGGAACTTTAGTATGAGTTGTTAACTTTTGAGAATTGAGAATATCTCGCACAAATTTTTGTTCGCAAACAAAAGAAATTGCAATCCCAGCTTCACTAGCTGCTGTTTTTACTTTTTTAAGAAAAGAAACATCTGTCAGAAGCGTTAAATTACGCGGACAAATAAAAATGATTTTTTGTACTGTAGTTTTCTTAAAAAGCCCTAAAATATCACTTACTCCATCACTAAGCCGAAGACCGAGTTTTAAAACTTCCATCACCTTAAAATTTACATGCTTCCGAAGAATTGGTCAAAAAAATAAGATTGATTAATAATCTTCTCAAACATGAATACTTATCTAAAAATCACCATCTTTACTTTCGTTCTAGTGTTATCCGGATGTACTAGTCCCTCAGAAACGATACCTATTAGTCACATTGGAAATTTGTCTGACCAAGTTAGTGTCTTTCTGCCTGTAAGCGGTGCTACTATTTCCTCCCCCTTACACATCGAAGGACAAGCTCCGGGAAACTGGTTCTTTGAGGCCAGTGCCCCCGTAGTGATTGTGGATTGGGACGGTCGAATAATTGCTCAACATTATATTACTGCTCAAAGTGATTGGATGACTACGGACATCATCCCCTTTTCTGGAGAAATAGAATTCGAAGTTCCCGCCGATCTCTACTCGCCCCTTGGGGCTATTATCTTCCAGCGACATAATGCCTCTGGTTTACCTGAACATGATTCAGCGGTTGAGGTGCCGGTGAGATTTGGGAAATAGCATATTATAATATAATGGATAATGAATAAAAAAATATTGACAACAACACCAGAGGTAGATAAAATTGAAGTACATAATCTCCCCGCCTTTGATGAAAATCAACGGCGGGTTTTTATATATATTGACGGAAGTAATTTTTACCACCGACTAAAGGGTTGCGATATTTTTGAAGGAAATTTTAAATACAAAGATTTTTTTGAGTGGCTTATCGGACAACCGGTACAAACTGTTCGATATTATGTAGGAATGATACGCAGAATTGAGGGAGATGAAAAATCAGAGAAACTATATAGTTCTCAACAAAAACGCTTTGAACGTCTTAAGGTAGAAGGTTTTTATATTGTAAGAGGAAGAATGATATCCATAGGAGATACTTTTGCAGAAAAGGGTGTTGATGTTCGAATGGCTATTGATTTGGTTGTTGGCGCACTTGAAGATTATTATGACGAAGCTTATGTTCTAAGCTCGGATAGTGATTTGGTTCCAGCTATAGAACATATTACTCGCCGAACAAATAAAAAGGTTCATTATATAGCTATTGAAAATAGTAATCACTCTATTCATTTGTCACAAATCGCTACAAGTATGCGCATGATAAAAAAAGAAGAACTTCTTCGGTTTGGAGAAGCATTTAATAAAAAAGAAGTTTGAATAATATATTTTAATATCGCAAACATAGAAAAATTTTTGGGAGATGAATTAAAACACAGAGGCAGTAAAAAATAACCTCCGCGAGGAGGTTATTTCTTGGATATAAAACCCTTTTAGTTGTACAGATGGAACAACCAAAAGACAGAGAAACTGTACCAAATCTCTCAAAAGAAAGTCAAAATAATTATTGAAAATTAATTTCCTTAAAATCTGAAATTAAATATTCTTTTTCACACCCCTTACAAAAAATTCTGTCAATCTCACACATTCTATCTTTATAAACATTAAGAGATCCTTTGTTTTCACAAAAAGATGCTTCATGCAAAAGAATTTCTTGCACAATAAAAGTATTACTTCCACATTTCTGACATTTTTTCATTTGAACTATTTTAAGCGATAACGCCCCCGTCCAATAAATTCTAAATAATTATTATTTCGCAAGATTTGTAATTGCTGACGAATTTTATCCTTAATATGTTTATTTTCTGGATATAGGGCTCCTAATGATTGATCAAATGCATAAACCTCGTCAAGAAAAAACTCTTGCTTTCCAAGGCGATCAAGGCATTTCATAATTTCTAAAGTCCAACCCTTTAGCTTCACAGATTTATCTTGTAGGAATAATGTGCGTTTCCAGTTCTTTAGAACATTTTCCTTCTTCTCGGTCTCACCATTTTTAACATAAAAAATTTTCCCGCTTTCCGGAATCCTATTTAATAAGATGTTACACCCAACCCATCCCGCTCTTTTCGCGGTCAAAGAAAGAGGCTTTCTTTTTTCGATAATATTCGGTACAAAAAAATGCTTTGGAATAATGACAAAATTTTGAATATCAAATGATGTCTTATCATAATTTAAGAAAAAGAAGTTCGGATTATTTTGAAAATTTAACCGCTCAATCATTGTTGAATAAGCCCCATCAACAATCTTTAGTCCAAAAGTATCTTTCTTACTTTTTAACTCATAATCCTCACAACAACTACCACAAAAAAAATCTGCGACTGGTCTATTATTTTCGTATTCTTGAATTTCTGCACCACAATTAGGACAGAAAATTTCTGATTGAACCCACGATTCAGTCATAACTCTTATTTTTTGAGAGTTATTTGTGTAGTTTTTAGCTAAAGAAGGATCAAGAGATAAAGTTCTCATCAAGAAAAACTCAATATATCACAAATTTTTAGATTCATGTTTTTTTAATTTAATATTTGAATCAGTTAGAAATACTACCCCTTTCTTTGTAGCGAAGGGATGTTCTCTCTGTGTCCCAACAAATCAAAACTCTATAAAAATTAAACAGCATATTATAATATAATGACTGGCGGGGGAACGCTCATCACTTCATCCGCCTTCGGCGGATTCGTTAGAGGGATTTGACATCCTCATCGCTATGCTCTTCGGTGTAAATCCTCGAACTCTGGTACAAATCACACAGAACCCTTTTAAAAAGTTGACTTTTCTATAGAAATTCTATAGAATTACTGTGAATAAATAATAATTCAAAAATGAATTCTACAATAATGATTCAAAAAACGGTTAAAGATCTTGCGGCTCAAAAAGCAAAATCTGAGGGATTAGGTTTGAGCACCGTTGCTCGATTTCTTCTACAAGGATATGCCGAAGGGAAATTAAACATAGGACTTATTGTTGGCGATACAGAAGTAAGTCGAGTTGCACTTGATCAAAAAACACAAGAAACATTGGATAATACAGTGAAGAAATGGCGTCATAAATTTGTATAATAAATGAAACGAATTGTTTTTTCTCATCAAATACTAAAAAAAGAGAAATTAACCTCGAAAGAGATAGAGATAATTGTTAAAGTTTGTGAAAAGGATATTTTTCAGCGTATAAAAGGTGAAAATCTGCCTAGTGAATCAAGTTTGATAAAAATTTACACAACAACTATAGAGGGGGCACGAAGATTGGTTTTTGTTCTTGATGAAGTCATCAATGTTGGACATTTTTTGTTTTATCGAAAAAAAGATGATCCTATTGGAAAAAATATCAGTATAAAAAATCCTGACTTTAAGAAAGCACTTCAGCGGTATTTGATGATTTGGGATGAAGATATGTGCAATGATAATTTTGAAATTGTAGAATTATCCAATCGCACTTAGTGCAGTACTTGGCTGGGGCGGAGGGATGTTCTCTCTGCGTCCGCTTCAGCGGACAAAAGAAAAAATACTACCCCCTTTGGAAGGCGGAGGGATACTCTCCTGACGACTCACTTCGTTCGTCTACTCGAGCACTCAAATATTCGCTTCGCTCATTTTTCGTGGCGAACCCTGGGCTTGGGTTCTTATCCCGACGCCTTAGAGAAATTTTAAAAAACAGGCGTAAAGCCTGTATTTTAAAATTTGGCTGTATAAGATTAACCTGATTAGAACTTGTGTTATTGAAGAGGATTAATAATTGAACACTTAGTAAAATAAATGAGTAAGTTTAATAATGATCTTATGATTTTTTAGAATAAATAGAGTCAGGATTAAAATTGTCAATATACAAAGCGTGTCCTTGATAAAAAAATGAAAGTACCTGATCTAAACGAACTCTCAAATGTCTAGACAGTTTTTCACACTCTTTCAAAAATGCATCCGTTTCATAACGCATTCGAGCGCGAGTATTTACATCATTTACCCTCGATATATCCATAAATCCTGTTTGATGATAAAGGCTGAGATTTGTTACTGCTCCATTCGGTTCTAAAACTCTCATCACTAGCTTTTTTTGTCGATGATTCAATTCTTGATCATCTAGACTTGGTAAGGAATCAAGTACCTTTTCTAAATCGTAAGGGTAAGTGTGAATCTCTTTGTAACCGCCTTCAGGTGTTAAACCATAGAGAATAATCTCAAAAGAATTTTCTCCTATCGGATTAAATACGATTTTACTTGATTTTGTTTCTTGAAAAGGATGAGCAGGTGAAATTAACTCTTGTCTTCTATTAAGAGATTCATCTATGTTAATCGGTTCCGTGTGCATTAAGAACGGATCAATATAAAATTTATTTTTACCATCTGAACATAGAATCGCATAGTGTAATATTTGCTCCTCTGTGACTGACTTTAGAAATTTAACATCGTAACCTTCTAATTCTAGAAGTTCAGATAGCTGTTTACATTGTTGAATACAATTACCACCAAATTCTTCAGGATATATGCGTCCCGAATTTATAAGAATTTTCCCAAAAGAATTATAGGGAACAGTCTTAACAACCTGATTTAGGGATTCTTTCATTTTTATTATTATAAATAAAAAATATATATTGTCAAACAACTAAAACTAAAAAGCCAGTTTTTTCAATAGAAAAATGAGTTGCCCCTTATATAAAAAGGGTTAAATGTAGATTGTATTTTGACGCAGTATTATAAAAAATGCCTGAATATGAGGCTTAGTACCATTCTTATAGAAGCTTATGGAGAAGGGTTTGTAAGGAATTTTCACTCTTTTGCTACGGTTATTTTTGACGCAGAGACTGTTTGAAAATTTTTGAACCCTAGTTTTCGAACTAAAAAACACTATAAACACAATCCTATAAAGGGAAAACGATACTTCGTTTTTTGACGCAGATTTCTTAAATTTTGCTCAAAATAGGCCTTTTTCAAAATTTTAGACCCTGTTTTCGGTCATTTCGCAGAAAAACTGGAGTCTTTTTAGACTAAAAGGTTCTAAATATGTCTAATCTTTAAATTTTAAAAACCCCAAAAAAGCATTTACTAGAAAGACTTAGTTAAGTTTGGCTGTACAAGATTAACCTACTTAGAACTCATTTTATGGAAGAGAAACTAGAATACTCTAAATAAAAATCCATTCATTTAGTATATGTTTTTCCTTGCAATATTATTCGAATAATAGCGTTTTGTACTGGCTGACTGGTTGAGTCTAAAATAAAATTAGTTTATAAATTGAGTGCACTAATTCTTAACATATGAAATTTGATATTCTTCGGTACTATGCCTTCTTGGTATTAAGTAGCTTGTTATTCTTCCTTCCTGTTGATGTGCTTTTCTTTCAGGAAAGAGGTCTTAATCTTACAGAAATTTTCCTTATTCAGTCTATTTTTGCCATAGGAATTGTTGCGTTAGAAGTTCCCACAGGTGCTATTGCAGACTACTTTGGACGGAAAATAAGTATATTGATGGGAATTCTTATCTGGATTATTTCTTGTTTAGTTTTTGCTTTTGGATGGGGATTCCCTGTACTAGTGGTTGCCTATCTTTTATGGTCATTAGGAACAGCTCTTCTTTCAGGTGCAGATACCGCTCTGCTTTATGATATTTTGCATAAAAACAAAGAAGAAAAATCCTTTAAGAAATATCAAGGAATGGCTAAATTGCTTGGTTTAATTGCAATATCCGTTTCAGCATTAGCAGGAGGATATATTGCTTCTTTTTCTCTAGGATGGACGTTCTTGGCTTCGGCGATTGCTTTTACAGGTTGTTTCTTCTTGATAACGTCAATATCTCACCAAGAAGAAAAAAACGAACAAAAAGAGTCCTATCTAAAAACTATTACTGATACTTTCAACCTCATAAAGTCAACAAAGTGGATTTTGTGGCTTTTTGTATTTTATATGATGTTTGGAGTGATATTTAAGTTATTCCAGCCACTTCTTCAGGTGTATCTATCACAAGTAAGCGTAGATATTAAATTTTTTGGAGCAGTATTTACCTATTTGTTCCTTACAGGAGCTATCGCTTCCAAGTTAGCCCATTCTTTTGAAGCAAAAACGAAAAGATTCGTATATTTAATTCTGGCGATATTGCTTACATTAGGAATATTTCTGATTTCCTTTTTCATCACCAAGTGGGGGTTCTTACTTTTTGGAATTATCTATTTTGCTTGTGCTATAAATTCTATTGTCATAGAACACGAAGTACTCAAAGCAACTCCCAAGCAAAAGCATGCTACAGTCTTGTCCTTTAACAACCTCTTCTTTAGAGCAATCTTTGCAGGGTCAGCTCCTGTTTTTGGATATTATTTACAGAGCGTAGGAATTGAAAAGACAGTGGTAAATACAGGTTTGATAATAAGTTTTTTATTCGTGATTTTGTTTTTAGGGTATTTTTCAATTTCAAAATCAAAATTGCAGATTGTAAAATAACGAATAAAAGTTCTAAATACGTTTCTCTTTAAATTTTCACAGGTTCAAAAACTCTTTCTAGGAAAGAACTCTCAAACTTGGCTGGCATCTTGGGTCTCCTCACTATTGCCTGGATTTTATTCTGCTTTGAAACTCAAAATGTTACAAATGTTACACGGTGGAGTATTTTTGTTGAATACATTATTTGTTCGAGTAGGATGAGTTATTTCTCATGCTTTAATAAATTCTGAATATGTAACTCTAATTTTTCCCAAGACATATCTTCTGTGATTTTATGATCATCTAACCATCGAACATCCATATGCATCGCCCAAAAGGCTTCGTTACTTCTTCGAGGGAAATTTCCAATTATTGAATCAAAAAATGATTGATGAACTGTATAGTGATGAGTATGGATGAATTCTTTCCAAGATTTATGAAGCTCGTCTTCATCTCTTGTATCGATTATCTCTATTTGTTCGAGATTTCTATCGCACACTTCTCCCCAAGCATCTTTAAAAAGCTTTATAGCACCTTCGTCTGATGCCGGTGCACCATAACCAAAAATTGTTACAGTAAAGGAATTCTTCCAATACCATCTAACCTTTTTCCACTGATCTTTAATAAAAAAATCGTCTTCATAATTTTTTTGTTTAATTGGATAAAGAAGTTTTGTCGAAATAAAGGATTTTCTACATCCTCTACAGTTACTACTTACTAACCCCACACTATTACACCCTTCACATGTTCCAAGTAGGACATTCCCATGAAGAAACATAAGCTGGGGTAACTTGCTGGTTATTTTTCTGCACCTTTGATATGCCTGAAGAAGTAAGGGATCCCAGTTAAACGAAGCGATCCCATCTTTCTCTCTAAGCGATAGAATAAGAAAATCATAAACAGTTGGGGAATCTGTTATTTCCAGACGAGAAAAGTATTCATGAACTCGATTCTCTAGTTTAGACAATACTTCACGGTATGATCCAGATAAATAAAGTTCGCTGTAAATCTCTTCAAAATTATCATTAAAATTCAACCCCTTTTCTTCAAACAGATCGTCTAGACCCAATGTTTTGATAAAATTATTCATTAATGGAAGTTTCTTTTCTTGCTTATCACCGTTAGGTAGTGTTGCGAGACTAGCTCCTGCACCAAGAATAACTAAATGAGGTCTCTGTATAAAAGTTTCTGTAACAACTGTATCTTTCATAATGCAATTATAAGTATTTTTAATAAATTTAATGATTATCTATTTTTTTGATTTTGTTACCAGATCTCTATTAAGAATGTTTTCGATAACCCAATATTTATATTCTCCTATCACAAGATAATAATATTTTTTGCTGTAAAACATTTTGGATTTCCCATTCTCTTGTATAAATTCCGCAAACTCATCAAATGTTTTTTGATCGAGTTCTTCCAAGTTTTCTTTTACAAGATACCAATGAGGGATTTTGGGCATTGTTTTTGCAAAACGCCAATCGTATTTATTGATAAGGTTATCCTGATATTTTTGAGTATTCATGGCTTTATGATTAGCTTTCGATTGTGCGGTTTAAGTATTTTTTAACTGGATTTGCGACAGTGTTTTCATTGATATTTCTTTCTATGCAATAGCAAGTTTTAAACCAATCTGGCAATTTTTTTATCCCTCGACTTGAATTACATCTACCACAACAAATAACCACATCTTCTATTTTCAATTCATCTTTCCAATAAAATGGTCCATCAAAATTGAGATGTTCTATCGTTGCAGAATCTCCTTGGTTTTTGCTGACAAATGGGTAAATCATCTCTTTGTGGCAATATACACAATTTTTATCTCTTGCTCGTATTCTGAGCAATTCATCATTAGGAATTCCAAATTTATTAACCATAGGAGCTAGTAATTATTCTTCCAATGTGAAGGGATTTTAGGTTTAATTCCAATGTAATTCGGATTGATTATGCAAATTCTATCGAGAGTACTTGTTAAGTCTTTTAAAGTTTCTGGCGCTTTCTTATCGTCTAAAGAATTCTCTAACTGTGGTATTGAATTTTTGATCACAATTTTATTTGGACAATCAAGAACCCAGCCATATTGACTATGTAACATCCCTTCAATATGAAGAGAATTATCCTCTTTAAAGCTAATTTTAATTACATGGTTTCTTTTTTTCGGATCTTTACACAAGCTTTGCAATCGTTCAAGAATATCGGTGCGTCCAATTAAGAACTTGAGTCCAGTTGAATCTTCTAGTGGATAGTTCAGCGCATAATTCCTTAATGCGCTGATTGACACTTGGGAAAGCATTTCTTTAATTACATCATTTTCTACATTCTGCTCCTTTAATAAGTAGACTAAGGCTCCAATTGATATTTTTGACAGACCACGACAAAGTTGAACTTTTTCTTCTTGTGAAAGCCCAATTGGAAATAAAATTGCAACTACATCTTCAGTAGGCACCTTTTTGTGACGGGATTTATCAAAAAAATAATCAAACCGAGCACCACTATTAGACGACGGTGTTTCAAGGTAAGAAAATTTAAATTTTTTTGTAGAGCCGTCTCTTAGGAGGGCTTCTCCCATCCGCCTCAGTGACAGTCGACTCGTATGATAAAGTATGTCTTTAGAATCGTTATCAAAAATATAATTGGATCGCGCATTACTTGCTTTACAAACAGGGAGCCATTGACGCTTTGGGGCGCCCATTGATTGTGGAATGAAATGCTCCCTTGTTGGAATCCCCTCATGATCGTTATTACATAAAAAACAATAGTAGGTCATTATATTCTATAAAAATTTATCCTCGTGGAGGAAATGGATCTTGACTGTAAGTATTCCTTTCACGGATTCTTCCATTTCTCCCGTGAACAAACAATTCAGAACCTTGATTTCTTGCAACCTGTCTAGCAGAACTTATTGCATCTCTTTGAGTGCTGTGAACAGAGCTAGCTTTCTGAGCACCTGCTCCTTTCACTGCCCATCCAGAAGTATGCCGTACAACATGTTGATTTCTTATCATAGTAAAAAATATTAATTGTTCACATTATAGCATATTTTGGACAAAATCAATAAATTCCTCAAAGATAAGAACAAGAGAACCAATACTGATCTCCGCGATTAGAAATGTAGAGCAATTCTGGTTTGGTGGAGTGGTACTGCATATCAAAAAGATTAAAAACTATCTTGATTTTAAGTCCTTATTTCATAATTTAATATATTTTAGAATATCCTGCTCTTTTTCCATCTCTCGAATTAGCTCCATAAGAATTCCAATGAGACAACTAATACCGTTCCTCAGATTTCAGCTTCACGAACTTTTTTTCTTTGAATTCGATTTGACAAAATTATTTTTTTATATAAAAGAATCACAACTGAAACTGTCCCTATGCTAAATGAATTTTTTTTTGAACTTTCTTTTTGAACAGACCAACTTAATTTGTTATTATTTTTAAATAATAAACTTTATTATGGGAATAGATAATACTCGATTTGAAACAATCAAAAGCATACTGCCAGAAGAACAAAAGGGCGTAGGCAATATTGATCAAATAGAAGGTTCCACAAGAATTGCTGTTGTAAATGTTTTAGAAAAATACGATTTGTCTAATTATTGGTATGCAAACTCTTTTAATAAAGCTGAAGGTGAAATTTTAGGAGATGTTTTTAGAAATATAGATGTAGATCCTACACAATTATGCACTTTAGATATTGGTTCAGGAATTGGGCGAAGTTCAGAATTAGCTATAGAAGCAATAAAAAAGGCTCATGGTGATGATGTAGCCGAGAAATTTTCTAAAAATATACACGGAGTTGATTTATTACCTCGTTTTGTAAGAGAAACGCAAAAAACTTTAAATCCATATGGAGTTCCTCCAAGCAATATTATTGAAGGGGATTTCTTAAATCTTTCTGAGGGGTTTTCTAAAGAAAAATTTCACTCTGCTTGGGTATTAATGAACACTTTATTTTACTGTACCACTGAACAGGAACTGACACAGGCTTTGCGTAGTATTGAAGAGATTTTGGCTACTAATGGCTTATTTTTATTTGATACCGTAGAACTTAATCATCAAAACGGTATTCCTAATTCAGAAATAGTTAGTAATTTTGACGACCTTAAAAACTTCTACACTGTCATAATAAGAATGTATCGCGAAAATAATATGTCTTCAGAAGACCTTAGTAATTCAAGTTTAGATATGTGTCGTTATCCTATTTATGATAACACTACTGGAGCAGGATTCTATGAAAGAGAAGTAATTACTATGGAATATCTACAGCATACTTTAGATAAATTAGGATCAAAATTAAGACTAATAACACCAGCCCCTATTAAGAGAAGTAGTAATATGTCAGATAGAAATGATTGCTTAGAACTAGGCAGAAAGTGGATTCAAGATAACGAAATGGAAGGTTGGTTGCGTAAAGAAATTGCTTATCGTCTTCAACAAAAAAGCACGGGCGAAGAATTTATCAAACCTTTCTATAGCCTAGTTCAGGGTGATCGCCAAAAAATAGAATCTAGTTTTGATTTAAATAATTCCGAGTTAGATTCAATACTTCAAAAGATAGCCACTTCTATGGTAGAGAATTATACTAAAATGTATTACATTCTAAAAAAAGAAGCTTAAATTTTTATTTTGCTTGTTCCCAGCAAACATCAAAAAGGCTTTTCATTGATTTTGCAATAGCCGAGCTTTCAATAATTATGCCAAACATTTCTTCTTCTTTATAAGAGAAGAGAGCTGTTTTGTCTCCGTAAATATTGATTTCTACTTCCATAGGAAATATTTCTTGCGGTAAAAATTTAGTTTCTCTAAAAGACGCCTCGTCTTCTTTTCTAAAACCTTCATTCGCTTTATTTTTAGGAGTAATAACCTTAGCAAAGATTTTATTTTTTATCCGAAGGGAAAGATAATTATTAAAGATATAATCTTTCACTTTAGGAGCCATTACTGCAACATTTTCAAAAGCATAAATAGTGTATTTTTTCTGAATAGTGTCTTCGTAAATATGTTGAAGTCCTTCTAGTCCTACATAAAATCTTGCTTTTGGTAAAATAGTATTTGGATTAACAATTCCTTTCAGTTGACTAATAATCCTATTAACCTGCTCTTCTTTTTCTACTATTTTATTTTTTTCTTCCTCTAGCATAAAGAATATTTTCTCTGGTGGTTCTACTGTATAGAAAAAAGTATTGCCTTGCTTTTTTTCTTGAAGCAATTTCTTTTTGGCTAATTGCCGGCAATGATAACGAGCTGCATGACGAGACATGCCAGTTCGGTAAGACAAAATAGAAGCTGTTGCTCTTCCTAAGGGAAGCAATGCCAAATAAATATCTGCTTCATTTTTTGGAAGACCAATTTCTTGAAGAGAATTTTTTAGGTAATCGAACATTAAACCAATATTAAATTATAACAAAGCTGTCTTGAATTATAATAAAAACATTTTATTTTGCAAATTTATTTTCTACAAAACGAGAGTTGTCCTCTTACATCTATAAAAGAGCTTTGGGAAAATATTTTTCCGTCTTTTCTTTCTTGAAATGCAACACAATCATTAACACAAAGTGATTGACGAACTGGTTTCAGAAATAGAGGATTTGATCTGTCATTTTATGTGGCTATTATTTTCTGTTTTCCAAAAAATGATTCTCCAGAAAGCCATTGCCTTTGCTAAACATCATCATAATAATCAGAAAAGGATTACCGAGGAAGATTATTTTAAACATCCTCTTCGGGTAATGAAACAGCTAGAGAATTTAGGCATGCCTAAATCTATCTTGTGTGCCGCTATTCTTCACGATGTTTGTGAAGAAACCCCTGCTTCTATTCCAGACATTATCAGGGAATTTGGGGAAGAAATCGGAATAATGGTTAAACTCTTATCCAAAGAAGAGTCTAATGGAAATAATGACCACAATGTTCGTTTACAACATTATTTGGAACAGTTAAGAAAAGGGGCAATGAAATATCCAGGAGTCCTTCTAATAAAGATGAATGACCAATTAGATAATATTAAGACTTTTTTTGTTTTTTCCCCTCAAAAAAGACAAAGAAAGATACAGGAAATAAGAATATTATTTTTACCTTTTTATGAACTGCAGGCATCTTTTATTCCAATAGAATTTAAACCTGCTTTTAATATTCTCTATCAAGAGCTAATTCAGGCTCTAAAAAGAGAAGAATTCTCTATTATAGAAACAGTAGCCAAAACTAGTACATTTGATTCTCAGGAGGCTCTTTTAAAAATTATGAGTCATCTGTTATGTTTATTAGATAACCTTGAAAAAAATGAATATATTCATTTTGCTTATGAGCAGGTTATGAAGCGATTAAAAGAATTAGAGTTAAAAACAAATCAATCTTTAACTACTAAAAATTGAAAGCTCAAAAAAATTTGTTTTTCCATAAAAACAATCTAAACTTCACTTTAAGACAAATACAAAAATGACCCTAAAAAATTATCGGCTCCAAAATTCTTCTTTTGGCAAATTTTTATTTTTAGCAATACTGTTGTTTCTGGGTTTATCTGTAGGCAGTGCTAGAGCAGATTTTTGGAATTTTTGGGAACATCCAGATGAAGGAGATCATTTTAATTCTCAGTCAGAAGAGGGGTTTCAACGTATGCGTTTTGAAGGACAGCTTTTAGAGACCCCTTCATATACAGGATTTTTTTATGATAGCGAAAACGAAGAAGTAATTCCACCAGAGGTCACTCAGCTTCGGTTTATTCAGGGGGAAACAACTAAAGCAATCGACATAGAAAATCCAGCGGAATTTGTTCAGATTGGGGAAGATGGAGATACTTATCTTTTTGAGGTTGTCATTCCGTCTGATTTATTCACGGTCGAAGAAGATGATGGCGAATGGACACCACAAATTCATTTTGAAGTCGGAGAACCATTAAATTACGGAGCAGATTTAACTTTAGACGGAGTTATCTATATTGATACTACTGCACCTGTTGCTACTTTTTCTTATGACCCAGTAACTCTTACCAATAGTCCAATCCAAGTAACTGTAATCTGCAATGATGGAGAACTTGGTTCTGGTTGTTATCCATTAGATATAGAGAGTTTTCCGGTTCAAGGAAATTTTAGTGCAGATTTTTTAGACGAAAATCGAGGCTTCCAGATTTGTGATCGGGTAAAAAACTGTACGGATTTTACACAAGAAGAGAATAAGATAAGCATTGCTACTTATGATCCAGCTCCGCCATCATTTTTAGGTATAAATTTACAACGAGGAGATGGGTTGTCTCGTCAAGGAGTAGGCAATCCAGAAGACAATCCTTTGTCCGCTAATCAGATTTTTACTTTTACAATCAATAACCCCACCGATCCAGAAGAAGTGGAATTTGATCCCGAAGTATTTGATGAACATGCTTGTGGACAAAGAGGAGAAGACCCTGATATTTATTTGCAGAATCCGGTTGCTTTAACTTGGACTTCTGGAATAGAAGAGCAGGACTTTACTGGTTTTGAAGTAGAAAGACGGGAAGGAGAAGGAGAGTGGACATCTTTAACTGCTGAGCTAGAAGAGCAAGCTTTAGACCCGTTAGGTTCTGACCAAGATTATTCTTTTACAGATTATACAGTAGCAGAAGCGACAAATTTTGAATATCATCTTAAGTCGCATAGTTCAGAGCAAATATCTAGTGGCATTGAAACTGATGAAGATCCAATAGATTTCGATTTAGGAGATGTAGAAGTAGAAAATTTTGGAGCTACAGCTAGTAGTAAAAGATGTGCTACCAAATTAGTTTCTTGTATAAGAAGTTCCATTGATAGACAGGGAAGGATAGATCAATATGCAGGGGAAACTTGTAAATTCGAAGAACTTCCTGGTTTTAGGAGTGAGGGAGAATGTAATGAGGGCGGACTCTTCCCCTTGTGCTTCCCTTTCTACTTATATTCTAGCGGAGACACTCTACCATTTACTTTACCGTTCACTTTGTCTGGAGATTAGGCACTACATTATAATATAGTGCAAATAAAAACGCATATTTCAAGACCCGAGTTTCCTCGGGTCTTGGGTTTGTTCTTTAAATCAGACAATTATTTTGTCAGGATCATCTTACGAGTAGATGAGAAGCCTTCAGATTTCATCATTAGAATATACATTCCTGATGAAACAGAAGCGCCATCCCAGTTTATCGTATGATAACCTGCATTTTGTTCCTCACTTACGAGCTGAGAAACAAGCCGTCCCATCATATTATAAACCCTAATCACAACTGTTGATCGTTGCGGTAGAGAATACTTTATGGTGGTTACAGCGTTGAACGGATTTGGGTAGTTCTGATCCAACGAATATTCGCAAGGAATATCTGACGTTACTTCATCCACATCCAGAGGTACTGGCAGGACGAGAGTGCGTCTCTCAGAACTTTCTGTTTCCAATTCACCATCAGTGGCAATGATCCACCAGACGGTTTGAACTTTCCTGTTATCATCGCTCAGAGTGTAAATTCCAAGTGACTCTAACATTTCGCCCAGTTGAACAGAATACTCGGTTCCTTCGATTTCTTCCCAGACTACAGTTGTATCAACTGTAATTTCGAGGTCTTCATCTTGGTAAGAAATTTCGATGTATAGGGAATACGCAATAGTATCCTCATCTACATTTTCTGCTTCTTCCCAAGAGAATTCTTCTTCACGATTGATACGAACTTCATCTCCATTACTTGGACCATCGAGATCAAATTCTCCGGGAGCGTCGTTCACTGAATTAATAGTAAATACGAACGCCTCTGTTGCCGTTGCCTCGTAACTGTCCGTGGCAATGATGGTTACTTCTGTGCCTGGTTCCAGGTAGAAGTTATCTCGTGGCAGACTTTGGAGAATATGGTCTTCGTTAATAGTTAGTTGTAACCGTTCTGCTCCATAAACCACAAATGTTAAGGAATCTTCTTCATCATATTCCGTAAACACTGTGTCTAGGTCAGCGATTATTACTACCCCGTGATCCTCGTCAACTTGGATGTCAGCGATTTCCCTGACCTTTTCTGGATTTCTATTCACGTTATCTACGGTGATTATAACAACAGTAGAGTCCGCAAGCGGATCTACTTCGTCATCATCAATGACCAGGAAGGTCACTTCGTATTCACCGTTTTGTTCGTGTGTAGGTATCCAAGAGAAGGTTCCTTCTTCTGTTAACTCTGCCCCTTGTGGAAGGTTAAGAGCCGAGAAAAAGAATCCATTCTCATCTGGGTCTTGAGCGTTTAACGTTATTTCTAACGTATCGATTTCCGAAATCTCCTGATTTTCCACATCTTCTATCTCAGGAGCCCTGTTGGTATTCAGGACAGTAACTGTAACGTTTTGAAAATCACTGTCCATACCATCCTCAACCCTCAATCTAATCTGGTATTGACCTTCCTGATCGTAATTAGGTAGCCAGACTAGAGTGTCTTCATGAATAGCACAGCCATGAGGTAGTTCTCCCTGATACCAGAAATCCAGTTCATCACGATCTGGGTCACTGGCATATTCTGACAGAATTAACCTCAACGGTTGGTATTCTTGGACAGTCGGGTCTTGTATCTCTTCCCACACCGGCGGTCTGTTAACATTGTTTACTGTAACAGTGATGGTTTCTGGATCAATGAGAGCGTTTCCATCATTCTCTTCGTTTGGAGAGTCAGAGACTTGGAAATGAATCTCAAACCCAACTTCATCTTCCTCTTGGTTAGCAAGATCAAATCCAGGTGTCCACGTAAACGTAGATAGCCCATTATCCACTACAACAAGGCGTGCTCCTTCTGGAGCATTTGCCATTGTTATAATTAGAGAATCACCATCTATGTCTTCAGCTTCTACCGTGAAACTGAGACGACGGTTTTCATCGATCTGACGATTACCAATCCGTGCTAAAACAGGCGCTCTGTTTCGCCTAGTTACCATGAAGAGGCAGTTGTCAGAAACTTCTAATTCACCACAAGTGGCAGTAAAAGAAATTTCATATTCTCCTTCATCTTCATAGGTTGTGCTTCCAGAGAAGATGCCTGTTTCTTCGCTGAATTCCCATTCGCCTTCGATAAAGGCATCTGGTACTTCAACAGAATACTGTACATCTTCTTCCAGGTTTGTTTCTGCACGAACACTTAGACTGAATTCTCGAGTCTCTTGGGTTTCAAAAGTCTCAGGGAAGTCAGAAAACCGCAGGAAAGGGTCTTGCGGAGCGGAAGTCCAGCCCATGTCAATCAACATTCCAACTAAACGAGGTTCTAAACCTACTTCCAGGTCTAGTTCTTCGCCACGTTGTGCATTTGGTGACATAAGCCCGACAGTGGTATGTCTTATCGACACACTGGGATTAAAGTTTTGCGATGTAAAAAGCTCAATGAGTTCATCATCATCTCTGGCTTCTCCGTGCCAAAAAACACCTCCACCCCATTGTCCACGTAAGAAATCTGCCATGTCTTCACTCCAATTTTCTGGCAAATCTCCATCTTCATCTCCGAAAAAAACTTCATATATATGAGGACGATCTCCAACATATATATGACCTACTCCGTCTTCGATGTTGGCATAGCTATTGAATCCCATCAGATGGATTATTTCGTGAACCAAAGTGGCTAAGAGATTCCATTGGTCATCTTCGCAAGTACCATCCGCGTTGTAACACCAATCCTGTCTCCAGTTAACACGAATTTCTCCGCCATTGTAACCACGACCAACTAAATGAGACTGAAGAAGGTCAGGATAAATAGTTCGTTCTCGGGGTTCTCCGTGTGGCCATTCATCTGGATCTTCAAAGTTTCCACTGCTTGTGCTGGTTGCAGTTGCTGTAGAAAGAGCCCCACCTGGAAGGTTGATTGTTCCCTGAACGTCAAAGCGAATTGTGTCGTTTTCAACATCGAAGTTTTCAAAAATGTACTGTAAGGCAACATCTACTATTGCCTCAACATCACCATTGAATTCTTCCTCAAACCCAAAACCAGAAACTTCGACATCGAAGACTGGCTCGGCATAAATCGGTGCTACAAGTCCTCCTGCGAACAGAAAGACGAGCACCATCAGGAAAATTTGTCGGTGTACCATGGGGTATACCTCCTATATTGTATTGTTTTTTTTCTTCAAACTTGTTTATGTAAAACTCTCCGAAGAGAGATTAAGCGTACTTGAATGTATATGTAAACGCCTGTGGATATTTAGGATATACCAAAGGCGGAATTCGAGAGGTCATTAAGTAATTGTACAATTTTACTCAATAAAACCTCTCTATATCCCACCTTTGGGTATAAAATCTATTAACATTTCCGAATCCACAAAATTGATAAATTAACATCAATTTCGTTTATTTTTTGTCTGATCTGTAAAAGAACTTTTGCTTTGCGATGAGCTAGCAAACAGGCTTTTTACATATTTCCAGCCACACTAGACAAAGCAACACTTTTATTATACTAATTTACAGTAAAAGTCAATCCTTTAGAGTAGTTTTTTGTTCAATTTATGGAGAAATAAATTTTTATAAAAAATAGAGCGAAGATTAAGTTTTTATGAAACATCACTAACTCGGGGAATATATTAAATTTAAAGCAACTCTAGTGCTTCCAATATCTTCACCATCGCTAAGGTATCTAGTTCACAATAAGACAACAAATTATTAGCAATCTCATCTTTTTCTTCTTGCGTTTTCTCGTCAAAAATCATTTCTTTCCATGCATTGCATGCCATTCCTCCGTCTTGAATATCTAAATCTTTATATGAAAATCCTGGAGCAAGAATAGGTAAGACGCATTTAATCGACGCACTTCCTTTAAAATCCTTGTGAACGTACAATTGTTTGCTAAATATCTCCATAAGGTCAAAGAAACGATTATTAATCCCATGCATAAACTCTGCTAATTCAGGAACAGTTTCTGCTAAATCTTCATTACATTTCCCTTCAAACTTCTTATTCCAGACGATAACAGATCCCGTGTCTCCAATGTCTTCCCTTAATTGATGTGCAAGGACAGGCATGGGATTCTTAAATTCAGTTTGTAAAAACTCTTTATGGACAAGTTTTGCTTCTGGAGACGCTAGAATGTGCAACGAATACTGAAACGGTACTTGCTGGTATGGATAACAACCATCAAACACCGGAACTGCCTTGGGGAATGTTTCATAATCCAAAAAGTACAACGGATATTCTAGTTTTTCTAGCTCTTTATAAATTTTTTCTCGTTCGATAATTGGATTTTCTGTGATGGTAACATGAACATGATTTGTTTGAGTTGGAGATAATTCGTATTCCAATGGGATATCTTCTATACGAAGCCAATCATTATCAATTATTTCTTGAAGTCTCGGAAGACTATTCCCAATACGGACAATATCATGGACAGAATAATCAGGAACTTCTGGATGGCTGTATGAAAAACTCGGACAATGATTATTTCTTGATTTGTAGATACATTCACAGACTTTTGGCTCTTCTTCTCTAGCAAGAAACCGTTTAGCATCTTCGATTTGAATTTCAATATTCGGCTGAAGCTCTGTGACTTCTTGTGTGATATCTGTTTTTACTAACAGTAATGAAGGAATAATTTCTCCGTCCTTCCGGAATTCTTTATTGAGTTCTATAAGATTTATCTGTCCAACGGTGTATCCTGCTTTTTCTAAAACAACCTTCTGAAATGTTGCATCGTTAATATGTTTTTCGTTCTTTACTTCCTGAGAACTTGATCCCTTCACCTCATTAACAATCCAGTATTGATTATCCTCATCCCATTCTAAAATATCGACCATGGCATATAAATCTTCGGCAGAAAAGGTTGCCTGAAAAATTTGTTTAATTCCTTCGTTTATTAATTTTTGTGTATCTGTAACCGCTTGAATTTCTCTTGATTCAACAAGAACACCTTCTTGATAAAGCTTTCGTGCCCACCCCTCTACTTCATTTCCTTGTTCGATAATTTGTTTCTGAAAATCAGAAAGCTCGGTATCACTAATTACACTTGGATTTTTTTTACAGAGCCAAAAATGTTTTGGGCACTGAAGATAGAGTAGGAAATCAGACTTGGAAATATACATAGACCGTCATTAAAGACTATAAGAATAAACTACTCTCACAATTCCCTCTATTCTAAAATCTTCTGCTACTGGTATATCAGAATATTTTTCTCTATTGAGAGATTCTAAAACACATCCAAAAGGATATTTTCTTAACTTTTTTATTAATACGACTTCATTATTTACGCAAACAATAATATCACCATTATTCGCTATATTAGAACGTTTTACGATAACCAAATCTCCTTCCTTTATCCGAGGTTCCATAGAATCGCCACGTGCTTTTAATAAAAATGCTTGATTGGCATCAAATCCTAAAATTTCTGTAGAAATAGGAATTTTATTAACAGGATCTCCGGCTAGCACAGAACCATCTGGACCACATTGTCCCATTCCATACAAATTCAAATAAGCGAATTTTCTATTGGGTTCATCGATCAGCACCTGATAATCTTTAGGATTGGATGGATTTCTTCTCAGAAACCCTTTTTTTTCTAATTGTTTTATATGATGATGCGCAACCCCTGGCGAGGAAATACCAAGAAATTCTTGAATTTCCCTTATCGTTAAGGGATCCTGTATATTGTCTTTAAGTAAATCCAAGAGAGACTTTTGAACATCTGACAAGCTACTGAATTTATTTTTCATATTTGAAAAAATTATAACACAAAAAAATTTGTAGAAAAAACTTTTTTGTTCTATAATTTGTCCAGAGTTAATTTTAACACTCAATAAGATGAATCTACATTGGACACATCCCGACAACGGAGGACGTTACTCATTTCTGACTGTCGATCTCGAGCATACTCACTTTGATGACATGGAAGGCGTTTATATCATATGGCATCAAGGAAAAAATCCTGCTGTTGTATATGTAGGGCAAGGAGAAATCGCTAACAGACTTTCTCAACATCGAGAAAATAAAGAAATTTTACAATATGAAACAGAAGGTACTCTTCGAGTTACTTGGGCAAAAGTTGCTTCTCAATACAAAGACGGTGTAGAACGATATCTTGCAAACGAATGGAGTCCTCTCGTTGGCGATTCATGGCCGGATGTTGATCCTATCGCAGTTAATTCTCCTTGGGAGAATTCTTAATTTTTTAATCATGACAGAATCGAAATCACATAAAGTTCTTGCGAATAAACTCGCAAAAAAATTAAATACAGAATATCACAGCGACAAAGGAGCTGATATTGTTACCACGAAAGTTGCGATTGAGGTAGAAATTCCTGGCGGAATCCCCACTGGAATACAACAATTACAGGGATACAGAAAACAAGTTTATATAGCAGTTACAAATAAGAAGGCAGAAAGAGAAGCTATAGAAAAAACTAAAAATACAACTGTTGGAATTATTAATAGTGAAGGAATAATAGTTAAAAAATCTACCCGTAAAAAATCATAAAATGACAGCCATTGCAAAAAAGAATTTTAGTTATACTAAACAAAAAATACTTACAGAACCTCTTAAAGGATTTAATTTTCCAACACTTCCTCCTATGGGGTTCGAAGCAATTAATTCGATTACTCAATTAATGAAAAAATTAGAGATGGATCGGCAGAAATTACTTGCTCCTGGAAAAAAAATGCAGGAATTAATGACTAAATCCGTAGCAAGAATAAAAGCTTCATTTCCCGAAACAACTGAAATAGAAAACTTAACAAAAAAATATAACAAAGAGTTTGTTCTTTTTAAAAATTCTTTGTTGTCCAGTTTCAAAATTGATTTTTCTGTGTTTAAAAAAAATATTGATAGTGAAAATCAAGTTTGCATAAGAGCATTTCCGATTAAAGAAATTGTGAGAAAGGAAATAATTATTAAAGAAAAACAAACATATATATATCATTTAACATTGCCTGAAACCTCTCAATCGCCTCACTATCTACCAGAAGGATTTTTCTGGAAAAGTGTGTCAGCCAGATTTTTGGATGGTAATAATGTAGTGATTGTATGTGGAAATAAGGAATTTTATATTTCCTATAAGTCTTTAGGACTAAAAAATAAAAAAACTGGCGAGCCAATGGAGGCATGGAAGATATTTCAGAAATTTGGAGAATTTGAAGGAATTATTTCTGAACGTATGATTAATCACACGCCTAACATTAAGCAATTTATACATCAGCTCTCAGAAAAATTGAAAGTACTTTTCAAAACTCAACAGAATCCTTTTTTTCATAAACGTGGAGTTGGTTATCAAGCAAGATTTGAAATTCTTTGGTAAATTAACCGAAATAATTTCTCAAAAGGAAATGTAGTTTCAGAGCGGTTTCATCTCTAAGAATCGGTAATTTGTAAATTTAAAATCAACCAAGAATCAATAATAAAGTCATAACAATTAATATTTTTTGCTATGGCTCAAAACATACCGGCATCGGCGCATATTTCTATCGTTCAAGTTCCTGTCTCGGAACTTAATCCCGCCCCCTACAATCCCCGCAAGTGGGACGAGGGATCGATCAGACAATTAACAGAATCAATCCAACGATTCGGACTTATCGATCCTATTATTGTAAACGGAGCAAAAGAGCGAAAAAATACGGTAATCGGCGGACACTTTAGATTAAAGATTGCAAAAGACCTCGGATATACAGAGATTCCTGTAATTTATCTTAATATTCCAGACATAGAAAAAGAGAAAGAATGTAATCTCCGCCTCAACAGAAATACTGGAGAATGGGATTTTAAATTACTTAAGGAAATGGATATTGATTTACTTCTTGATGTCGGATTCGATGATACGGATCTTTCTATTATCTGGGACGAGGCACTAAACATTGAGGACGACAATTTCAACACGAAAGAAGAACTTGAGAAGGCGAAGAAAAATCCACAAACCAAAGAGGGCGAAATGTTCCAACTGGGGAAGCATCGTCTGATTTGTGGAGATTCTCAAGACCCAGAAGTAATCAAAAAACTCTTGGTAGAAAACAAGATCGATGTGATTTATTCAGATCCGCCATACAATATAAATTTAGACTATGAGAAGGGGTTGGGCGGGAAAAAGAACTATGCTTCGAAGAAAGTCGATGACAAAAAAACATATGAAGACTATCGCGTATTCTTAGAGAAAACGATTCAGAATGGATTGAAACATTGCAACGCCAATGCTCACGTCTTTTATTACTGTGACCAAAACTATATTGGACTCCTCCAAACACTGTACCAACAAAATGGAATCCAGAATAAACGGGTGTGTGTATGGATTAAAAATAACGCGAACCCAACGCCACAAGTGGCTTTCAGTAAACAATATGAGCCATGCGTGTATGGAACGATTGGAAACCCTTTTCTGAGTGAAAAATCTTTGAATTTTACGGAGATCTTGAATCCAGAAATAGCAACAGGAAACAGAACGCTCGATGATATCGAAGATCTTTTGGATATCTGGCTCGTAAAAAGATTACCAACAACAGAATACCTTCATCCCACAGAAAAGCCCTGCACACTCCACGAACGTCCACTCAAGCGATGTACGAAAGCGGGTGATAAAGTTCTAGACCTCTTTGGTGGAAGTGGATCAAATTTGATTGCGTGTGACCAACTTGGACGCAAAGCCTTTTTGGTAGAAAAAGATCCAGCATTTTGTGATGTAATCATCAATCGATACAAAAATTGTAACCCTCAACACGATGTCCAAACCATTAATTAATATTGGCGACGTTTTTGAGCTGGGATCGCACCGACTTTTATGCGGAGATGCGACAAAGGCGGAACAAATAGGAAAATTTCTGGGCAAAGAGAAGATCAAATTCATTTGCACGGATATTCCGTACGGGGTCAGCGTTACTGAAAGTAAGAAAGATTTTATGAAATCTCAGATTGAGCATTCTCCCATTCAGAACGATCACATTCAGTCAGATGAGGAATTCAAAAGCTTTACCCAAAGTTGGTTGCAACCAATCAAGGATCGACTGACAGATAAGAATGCTTTTGCGGTATTTAACTCCGATCGCATGATGTTTGCCATGCGAGAAGCGTTTGTAGAGGAAGGATTTAAGCTTTCGCAACTCCTCGTGTGGGTGAAAACGGGAGCCGTGATTGGCAGGCTCGATTATTTGCCCCAACACGAACTCATTGCCTACGGATGGCGTGGACGACACGAGTTTCTGAAGTCGCAAGATAAGTCTGTTTTAATTACGCCCAAAACGAGAAAAAACGTCCATCATCCAACGACTAAACCAGTACCGCTATTACGTCGACTCATTCTTAATAGCACTCGTCGAGAAGATATTGTCTATGACTGTTTTGGGGGAAGTGGATCAGCCCTTATTGCGTGTGAACAAACAAAACGAAGATGTTTCATGGTCGAGATTGAACCGAAATATTGTCAGGTCATTCTTGATCGATGGGAGCGATTAACTCATAAAAAAGCCAAAAAACTCTGATGGGACGTAAAGCGAATTTTACCGCGAGCGACAAAAGAAAGATCCAAGCGATGCTGATTAGCATCTTGGAAAAAACTCCGTTTGTCACTTCTGCGTGTAAAAAAGTCGGCATAACTCGAATGACGTTACATCGATGGCAAGAGAAAGATAAAGACTTTGCGCATGATGTGAAAAAAGCGATCTCTTTATCAAGAGAAGATATTAATGATCTTGCAGAAAGCAAGCTTCTAGAAAATGTCCAAAATAAACATATGGGAGCGATTCGATTTTGGTTAGAGAACAACCATCCTCTTTATAAACGAGTAAACCGACAAGAACTAGAAATCGAACAAAAAAATAAAGATGAAGATACCATCTTCCTTTTGCCTGATAATCATTTGAGAAATTACAACCAACAAAAGCTTCTAGAAAATAACAGAGAAAGGCATAAAAAGCGTTTAGAGGAAGCACAAGGAAAGAAGACTACAGAAACTTTTTACAAAAGTAAGGGTGGACAAGACCATCTTCGGGATAATTCATGAGAATAACGGCTTTCCGCCTAGACTAAATATTTTCCCACGGCATCAATGTCCGTGATGGAAAAAACAAAATCGGCATCGGAAGAACCGCTTCGCTACTGCCTATACGCCCGTAAGTCGAGCGAAGCGGATGAACGGCAAGCCATGAGTATTGATTCTCAAGTAGCAGAAATGCACACGCTTGCCCAAAGGGACAAAATCGAGATCGTAGAAACGATCAGAGAGAGCAAATCCGCCAAAGCATCAGGTGGACGAGAAGGATATATAAAACTGATTCAAGGACTTCATGAAAGGCGGTACAACGCCATTCTTTGTTGGGCACCCGATCGACTATCGAGAAATGCAGGAGATTTGGGGATTCTCGTTGATCTGATGGATCAAGGCATGCTGAAGAAAGTTCAAGCGCATGGACAAAGTTTTACCAATACGCCTGATGAAAAATTCCTCCTCATGATCCTCTGTTCTCAAGCAAAGTTGGAGAATGATAATAGAGCCAAGAACGTGAAACGAGGACTGCGAAGTAAATGTTCCATGGGAATGCGACCTGGAGCGGTACCGCTTGGTTATAAACTCATCCGTAACAGTGAAAAGTTTAACGAGCCGAGCAAGATTGTGCTGGACGAAGAACGCGCACCGTTTATTAAAAAGATTTTCGAATACATCACAGAAGGAAACCTAAGTGGACGACAAGTATGGGAATTCATGGAGGATGAAGGATTCCGAAGTAAGACGGGAAAAACGGTGACACTGAGTATGATTTTCCGAATACTCAAAACTCATTTCTACTATGGACGTTTCGAATACCCCAAGGGATCAGGAAACTGGTACGACGGTTCTCATGATCCATTGATCACCAAAGAAACCTTCGACAAAGCACAAAAGAAATTAGAAGTATGTGACAAAGGGCAATGGGGACGGAAACAGTTTTACTTCAATCGAATTTTCAAATGCGCTCATTGCGGAAGTGGGATCTCTGGTGAAGATCACATCAACCGTCATGGAAAGAAATACACCTACTACAAATGCAATAAGTACGGAGGCAAGGGAAAATGTAAGACGAAAAGCATTCGTGAAGAAAAACTTTTGGAAGAAATGGTACAGATTATTCACAAAGTGACTGCCGATTCTGTCCATCTTTCACGTCAACTCAAACACGACGTAGATATGCTCAACGACTGGGAACAAAAGCGGTATGGAGATAAAGCCAAAACCATGACGCCACACGAATATTTATGTTTCACGCTCGAACGAGGGAATGCTCAAGAAAAAACAGCGATGCTCAGATGCATCAAAGGACAATTGATGTTGGAAGATGGGCAGGTGGTGTTGAAAAATTAACGATTCAGATGGATACGAGCATCCGTTTTAGCTTTCTCTTGCCGATGCTTCTGAAATTCTAAAACAGCTTCTTCAGGAAAAATCCAACCGGCAGAGGTTTTTTGTGCAGGAATTAATTTGTCGTTAATAATTCTTTGGATAAAACTTCGTGAAACACCTAGGATTCGTTGGACATCCTTGGATCCGAGAAGTTTTAAATCCGAAAAGTAATCTTTTTTCATTGAGCAAGAGTGTGTTTTGTCTTGCCATTTTAGTTTTGTTCTGGCTTAATATCAGTGTGCAATTGCACACTATTTTCTAACAACCCTTTAATACTCATGAAAAAAGTACTAAAAAAACTCATAAAAGTCGTCGGAATATCTTTTGGCGTGATGATGGCAGGGATTCTTGTGTTCGGAATTGTCTATGAAATGACCGCTTCCCCAGAAGAAAAAGCGGCTGACGAAGCACGATGGGCAGAAGAAGAACGTCAGAGCGAAATAGCTCAAGCCGAAGAACAAGCCAAACAAGAGAAACTTTTACAAGAACAAGCGGCTCAGTCAGCCCTTCAGAAAGAAAAGGAAGATGCGATGTATTCGCTTGTAGAAGCTTCCATACAAGATCTTATTTCGACAGGATTGATAGCACGGATAGATTCTGAATTTAACGAAATTTATGTGAATCCAGCCAAATGGAATAATGCGACAATAAAAGGGAAAGAAATAACTGCTCAGGCATTATTCACTTATTGCCAAAGGGCATGTGAGTTTAAAAACTATGTGATAATCAAAGATAACTACTCTGGAAAAGACTTGGCGAAGTATGGGCTGACAGGGTTTAAGGTTTACTGAAAATGCAGTAGGTCGACGTGTGAAGAAAAAAATATTTGACAAATCAAAATAAGTCTGTATGATCTTGGCATGCAAAAGAAATTAAAAGATATTGCTGAAATAATCCTTGGACATACGTTCAGGTCGGCAGTGTTAGATGACCCGAGTGGAAAATATCGAGTTCTGCAAGCTCGTAACATAAATACGGATGGAACATTTGATGTTGATTTTGTTCGAATATCTCTAGACAAGCCACGATCACAAGGATTCGTTCAGGATAGGGACATTCTTCTTACAAATCGGGGAACTTTTCGTTCGAGTCTTTATGGTGGCAATCAAAAGGACCTCATTGCCGCATCTTCGGTATATATCATTCGGATCCAAGACCAAAAAGCTATTCTTCCTGAGTATGTATCTATTTTCTTGAACTCACAAAAAGGGCAAGGAATTTTAGAAAATTTTAGCCGTGGAGCGACTATCAGATCTCTCCCAAAAAGCTCTCTCACGGAAATTGAAATCCCAATTCCTGATATAAAAACTCAGGAGTATATTATCGATATATACAAAAATCATCTTCGACGCTCAGAACTCTATGAACGTCGATCTCAGCTTTATCAAGAAATTGCTGAAGCCTCTATCAATAAACTCATAACCGCCTAACTCATGACTACTATCACTCAAGAACATCTCAACAAAATACTTTGGAATGCGGCTGATTCGTCTCGGACGACATTGGATGCGGGGGTTTATAAAGACTACGTACTCGCCATGCTTTTCTATAAGTATTTGAGCGATCTTTCAAAGGTTCAGCATGAGAAATACAAAGAAAGATATGGGACAGATGAAACTCGTATTCGAGAAAAAATGAAGATGGATCGATTTTATCTTCCTGAAGGGGCTTCATTTGACGAAATTTATCAGAAAATTGAAACCGATAGTATTGGGCAAGAGCTTAACAAAGCCTTTCATAAAATCGAAGACAGCAATAAAGAAAAACTAGAAGGGCTTTTGACCTCTCTTGATTTCAATTCAGAAAGTCGGCTCGGAAAACTCGAGTCTCGAAACAAAATGCTTCGGCACCTCATTCATGATTTTCACAAAATCGATCTCACAAAAATCAATGAAGATGTAATTGGGAATTCTTACATGTACCTTATCGAGAAATTTGGTGCGGACGCAGGGAAAAAAGCAGGAGAGTTTTTCACCGTGAAATCTGTTGCCCAGCTTCTGGCTCGTCTTGCACAACCAAAAGACGGGGCAAGAATCTGTGATCCGGCAATGGGAAGTGGAGGATTACTCCTTATGACAGGAGAAGAAGTAGAAAAAAATGATGGATCCAAAAACTATGCTCTCTACGGACAAGAATCCACTGGAAGCACCTTCCAACTCGCTCGAATGAATATGTTTTTGCATGACAAAGACTCAGCGAGACTTGAGTGGGGAGATACGCTGAACAATCCACAGTTGGTCGAAAATGATCGACTCATGCAGTTTGATATTTGTGTAGCAAATCCGCCATTTTCATTGAAAAAATGGGGAGCAGAAAACGCAGAATCAGATCAATACAATCGATTTCATCGAGGGGTTCCCCCAAAAGACAAAGGAGACTTTGCGTTTATCACGCACATGATCGAAACCGTAAAACCCAAGACAGGACGTGTGGCGGTAATTGTTCCGCATGGGGTACTTTTTCGCGGAGGAGCTGAAGGGAAAATCCGACAATCACTTCTCGAAGAAAATCTTATTGATGCGGTCATTGGGCTTCCTGCTGGCCTTTTTCAGACAACAGGTATTCCAGTTGCAATTCTGATTTTAGACCGATCGCGAGAAGTCGGGGGGGCAAATGAAGACAAAAAAGACGTTCTCTTCATCGAAGCCAGTAAAGAATTTGTTTCGGGGAAAGCACAAAACACGCTCTCGGAAGAAAATGCCAAC